>Ga0115008_10002679_pt1 | contig 14725 bp, 21 predicted proteins | sample FraStrMetagenome_FD_87164 | JGI IMG/M metagenome (GOLD analysis project Ga0115008, IMG submission 87164) | Marine eukaryotic phytoplankton communities from Arctic Ocean - Fram Strait ARC3M Metagenome | ecosystem: Environmental > Aquatic > Marine > Oceanic | place: Fram Strait | collected...
TACTATTATAATATATTATTGTATCAATCACACTTTGTATAATTCTAACAACTAAACCAATCCTAATAAATCTCATTCAACCCATTCTTAATCAATAACATTTTTTCAGTAATGAAACTCAATCCTAATTTATCTCTTGGAACATCATTCTTGAGAAGATATGTTCTAAACTTATCTCTTTCACTGATGAGTTTAACAATTAAATCAGTAGTACTAATCCCTTCTGTTCTCAAAGTGGGTAGGAACCTGTCTCTCTTCTTAAACTTCATGTATATGTCTTCACTTCCATCAGCAGAATATGGAACATCATCATGAGCTATCTTACTAATCCCCCTTTGATCTAGAAACTCAATAGATGGTTCCCATGGACATGGTAATATGATTTGATCTACATATTTACAGAATCCAACAATCTATTCTCTTTCCTAATCATTCAATAACATCCTCCCTTTATTCCTTTCTATTTCTTCTAATGGTGATATTCCAACTATCAATTTGACATCTGTAGAACTCTTCTTAGCTTATTCCAACTATCTTGCATGACCTTCATTATTCATATATCATCATTCATTCATAGTTATACTCATTATCCATTTATATTTCATAAATAGTACCTGAATGGAATAAGTCATAACAACCATCTGCATAGATTGTTTATCTTTCTGACTACATTTAATATTTATTATAATTATATCCAATACATTAATAAATAGAAAGGTTATAATTGAGTCCTAATTTAACCATATTAATATTAATCATATTTCTTCTTCAATTCTATGTAAATCATAATGAATCTATTTCTTTGTCTCACTCATTCCCTTTTCTAATGAATCCCATTCTTTCAAAAACTGTCCTGTTATTTACTTTGTACTTCCATTCTTACAATTCTTACGAATAGGTTGTTCATAATATTCTAAACTCTTTAAACTCTATTTTATCATTTCCTATTCTTTCAATAACTTTTCTATTTCTTTATTCTCTTCACTATTCTCTATCGTATTCTGAACCAACTGATCAATATCTAAATATTATGATTCTTGATTTTATGGTTCACATTCTATGTAGTCTAATATATTATGAGTCTAGACTTCTTTTACATTTCTATTTTCTATCTGAATATTCTATTCCTATTGACATTGATCAACTTATTATTATGGAATAGACTGATGATGATCCACTTATACTTCTTAATTCCTTTTACGAGATATGATCTAGCCAACCACTTTACTCTTTCTATTCTGTGATTCTTATAACTCCTTCTACTATTGTTGTCTATGTTGACTAGGATAGAGAATCTCTTTATATCTCTAATACTCTTGTTTAGAAATGTTCTTAAGATTGCTTTGACTCTAGATTGACTTCTTTATAGGTTCATTCAACTTCTATTTGAAACTCTTACTCAACTAGAGAATACAATAGAATCAATACTTTTTCAAGTCTTCTGTATGTTTATTAAAGTGTTTCCACTCTTGAATCAGTCATTTATAATTATAATAAATCAGTTGATGACTAATAGAATACAGAACATATTTCATAAACATTCCCTTTTCTTAAATAGTTTTAGAACATCTCCTCATTATGAGAACACTTTCAATCATAAATTTTATAAATCTATATCTACTGACTCAATTCAGTTGGATTCACAGTCATTGATTCTAAATGATTCAGAATAATTGGTTGGAATAGAGAATGAATCAGAATCATGTTCTAGAATGATCATCAACTATTGAGTCAATCACATTCCTAATGAATATCAGAATGCATTCGGAGTGGTTCATGGTGGAATCATTGCCACTTATATTGATATTGTGACAACTGCTGCAATCTATGCTTTTGATCATAAAAGTAGAGGCTAATTGAGTATCAAATTGAACACTAATTATATCAATTCATAACCAATCCATCATCAGATGACTCTATAAGCCATAGTTGATAAAGTTGGTAATAATGTTGCATTCTCACAATGTAGAATCACTAGACAAGATCACAAATTGGTTGCAACTGGTAGTCATATCAAAGGTTTCATTCAATAAGAATACAAATTATGAATATTCATTATTTATTATTCTATAGAATATTATTATTATAATGGGATAATGTTAGAGTCAGTCTGAAAATGGCTAACAGAATGAACTATAGATATAATAACAAAGAGAACAAATGCTTAGAAACTAATAAATCTATGACTAAATCTACAGTCAGTAATAAGTGATGCCTACTTAAGAATTTATGAATTAGAATCCTGATTTCTAATATAATGTGCCAATTAATGTTTCTAAAACTCTCAAAGTGTAGACTCTATTTGCTATTTAGAAAGACAGTATTATGTTAACTGATCATAATTCATATTGGTCTTTAGTTTTTGAAATGAATGTGATTCAAGATTGTTCTCTTTAATTCTTCTTCAAAGGGAAAGAAGTAATACAAAATAATTTAACTGTTAATATTGATATTGATACTACTCAATTTGCATAAGAATATATGAAATAGTACAGCTACTTTGTAGAAAAAAATATTAATTTTCCAGAAAACACAGTCTAATTATCAAAATCTCAATTCAATCGATAGAATATGGCTGATGGAAATTGTAATTTGATTATAAAATGTCAAAATAAATATCAAATTCAATAGCCAGAATGTTTGATTCAATTAGTTTATGTCCAATTCAATCCTCATGAAAAAGGATTACAAGGTAAAATATAAGGTCAGAAAATATAAACCAAAGGATAAGCTTTCTATACAAATGAAATATTCGGAATAAATGACAGTGAAGTCAATAATAAGTATTTCTACTATTTTATTAAAGTGATGAGAAAGTTTGTTTGATTTGTTACACTGAAAAGATTAACACTATTGTCATTCCTTGTAAACATATGTGTCTTTGTATGGAATGTGCAGAATTATTGAGAAACAAAACAAGACAATGTCCTATTTGCAGAGGAAGTAATCATATTCATAATTCAAGATATCGAATCTTTCATGAAATTAGAAACACTTTCAGATGTTAAATGATCATTTTTTCATTTATTTCAATGTTTTATTCCAAAAGGAAGTATTTTTCTTCCTGGTATTTACAAATTACTTTTTATTTCATCTAAGATTCTTTCATGTTTGTTATTCTTCTTCTATTTACTCTTTTTCTCTTTCTTTGATTTACTCTTCTTCTATTTCTTCTATTTCTTCTTTAAATGTTTCTTTTTCTTATCATTTTTCTTTTCAAAACGAATCATTTAATCAATTTATTTAACAAGTGCTTAATTCTATTTATTCAAATCTTCAAATGAGTTTTTATTTTTATTTATCACTTTCTTAAATCTTGAATTATTATTTGATTAGGTTTCTAGTTTAGACTTATCAAACATTTTATTCAATTACAATGAAATATTAGTTTAGTCTTGAATGATGTTATCCATTTATGATTTAGAATCTGTTTTGACTTTTTGAGTTTGATTCTATTCTTTAGATTAATCAAATATCTAATCAATGTCTTCTTTCAATTGATCTAGAATAATGAAAATGGAATACTAATCTACAATGCTTATTCATAACTGTGATTTTTGGCTGATAAATCTTGATCTATTCTTTTAATCAAATCATCACTGATTGTCAACTAGTTTTACTCCCAACTTGGAAGGTGTGAATGTTGATAGAGATGTGCTTTATTATATGATTTGAATCTATTTCCTAGACTACTTACTACTAGAAATACTAAACATAATGTCTACTTCATTCTATATTTTATTAATTTATTTATTTAGACTCTCAATTCATTTAACAAATATAAAGATTATAATTCATAATGAATGAAACCTAATTCAATGAGTGTATTCAGAATCTATTCACTTCTGACCAAATACTGAGGAATAGATTTGATATGAATATAATGTAGAAATAGTAGAATCCATATAATCCTAATATGAAATGGTATTTGGTTCTGAAACATTGGAAACAACTTCATTTCTACAATCTAATAATGTGTTATAATGATGTATTCAATTGTCCATAAATATTCTTTGAAGTCTAAGACATTGATTCTGGTTAGTTGATCAGTTTAGATAAGATTTATGATAAAGAAGACTTGAAGAAAGTGTTTATAATGGATGTAAATAGAATCAATTATGATTTAGAGAAATCCATTGAATGATTCAATGATGTTCACTTTCCATAGTTGCATGATGAATGATTCAATCATAAATAATGAACCAGAATCAATGATCTATCAGATTATAAGTCTATATTTATCAAAGTTAGGAATCTACATTTGACTATTTGATATGACTATTATAAATTGAAATATATAAATCTATAAAAATATCTTAATCAATAGAAAGTATGGGTAAACTAAAGAAACTATTAGATAAGAAGAAGACTATTAAACCAATTGCAACAGTTGTCAAAATGGATGATGAATAGACATAGAAATAGGATGAAAATAATGAATTCTAGACTGAAGTCAAAGGGGATGATATTGATATGATTAATAATCTATAATAATAGATAGAACCACAAGTATAGATCAAAGAGGAAGAATCAGAAAAGAAAGAGAATGTTGATTGGTCTAGTGGTTAGATCTACAAAGAGGTTGATATCAACAAATAGGTTCAGAATGAATTACACAATGAAGAGAAGTAGAAAGAGAATGAAGAGAAAGTCAAAGAAAGTTAGAAAGAAGAAAAGTCATTTAGTTAGAGAATCAAAGAGAAAATGATGAATGTTACAGATACTAGTAGAGGGTTCAATACTGAAGAACATAAAGATGATTTTGTATCTCTAGACATGTCTGAATAGGATTATAAGAAGATATAAGAAGAGAAGAGGAAGAAAGAGGGTAATAAACCAGCTATTTATAGATAAGTCATTCAATAGTCTAGTACAGGACCAAGAAAGTTTGTAAATGAATCTAAAGGAAATAAAGTTAATGAACCTATTAAAGTGGTTGATAATGCATTCAATAAGTATTTGGAAATAGAATAGAAATTGTAAAAACAGAAAGAGGAAGAATCTTAAGATTAAAAGAGTAAATTCAGTTTTAGAGAGAATAAGAAGGATGTTAGTGAAATTCAGAAGAACATGTTCAGAAGTGATTAAGAAAAGAAGATTGAAGAAGTGAAAGCTTAGAATGCTATTTTAAGAAGAGACAATACCAATGATGTAGAAGAATAGAAAGAAAAAAGACCAAGATTTTTCAATAAAAATAGAACTACTTAAGAAGAAGAAGAATAAAAGAAATAATAATAAGAAGAACTATAAATAAAAGTAATATTTATATTAATAAATGGATTAGTGTTTATATAAATAATATTAAAGATGATATTTAATTATTAAATAGATAAAACAAGACTATATAAAAGAGAACATTGGTAAGAAATAGGTAGTAACTGAAGTGAGTGATCAGAAAGTATCTACAACAACATGGGATTGATTTATCATATATTATAAACTTTACATTAACATTCTAGTTATTATTGATGTAATAAATATTCATGATTAGTTTTATTAATTAATCAAAATATAATAATATTGCAATTTGAATGTATAGATTTTCACTATAAATATTTAATGTAAAATAGAATCAAGTATATCAATTGGTCTTAAACTTTTTATTTTTGATTCCTTTTAGACTTCCACTTCCTCTGGTATTCACTATTCCTTCAAATGCATTAGCACTCTTTTCTTTGAATTTCTTATTCAATACCTGAATCATATTAATAAATATACTTTAGGATTCAACTAAATGAAAGCATATGGATCTGGTTTTCCTGATTTGATTAAATCTCCTTATCCTTTCTTATTTCTGAAACTAGATCCACTTTCAATCATATTATGAATGCTATTCTACTACTTCTGCTTCAGACTAACTATTCTTCTATGTTACTTATCTCCCACCTTCTAATCACTCTTTTGAATGTAGTTTTCTAAACCAGCATATTTATCAGCTCCTTCTCTTTTTCTCTTCCTACCTCCTTCTTGTTATTCCTTAAATTCAATATTATAATTACTTCTCTGATTACTATCTTTCCTTTCACATATTGAACTAGTTCTTCTTTCTTATTCTTATTCTTAGCCTTTTCTATCAACTATTGCTTTTTAGTTTTAAATTGGTCTCCCATAAAATGGAAGTTTTCTTAGTTAGTATCATATTTCAATAATAAGTTTTCTTATTTCTCTTTTCTCTTTTTATTCTATTTATTATCAATATATTCTTCATCTATTTCTTCTTAGAATCCTCTATTTCTTTCCACCTTTTTAGCTTTCATTCTTTATTCTTTCTCTACTTTATTAGTAAGTGCTCTTTCAACTAAACCCATATTTCTATCTATCAATTTCTTTGCTTTCTTTGATTTGTTTTTTACTTATCTTTGACTCTTGATGACATATTTGACTATTCTCTATTAATCTGGTGGACTCTTCTCCATCACCATTGATTCTCCCATCTTCTTAACCAACTTTCCAATTGTGAACTTGACTTAAGTCCTAAACAGAAGAGTATTCTATTCATCCTCTTTCACCAATGCACTCAATACCCTTTCTAAAATGTTTTCCATTCTATTCTCATTCATAATCTTAATGCAAGTCTTAATGAAGTTCATTATTTATATAAAAATATCTTTGTTCTTCTCTTTCACCAACATCATAATTATATTAAAGACTCTTTCAAAGAATTCATTATCAATTTGATTGAATTTTTCTTCGAATATCAATGATAATGTTTTGATTGTGTCTGCTTTGAATGAAGAATTCTAACTTGCAAATCCAGCCAGAATCATTGAAATGTATTCTTTTAATAGATTCTTATCAAAACTTTGACTGATCTAGAACAAGAACTGTTTACTAATCCTACGTGTTTTATGATTATTGTCTCTAAGACCAATCATTAATTCAGGTAAATACTATTTGATATATTGGAATCTCTCTTAGTCATTGATATTCCTTTCATTCTTTACAACATTCACTTCATACAATTAGTTGTAAATCTACATTTTAAGGTATTTGGAACTCACAAATGTTGGGAATCTCTTAACAATTTCAATCACTTATTAATGATAACTCTTATGTAATTTATGAATCAACAACATCACATATTTGTATATCTTTTTCTAAACTGATTCTTATTAAATGAATATTTCAATGAACTGCAATGATAAATCTATTTTGTCACTTCTGATATCAACATTATGAGAAATAGCAATGAGAATGTCTAAATCATGTTTATTCTAGACTGTTTTGGTCTAAATCAACTTATTGATATTCTTGTAGTATATTTTATCAAGGAAGTCCTCTGTACAATAGTAACTGATCTACTTGATGACTTGAATACTCTGACTAACATCTTTCTAATAGAGAGCAGCCAATTTAGGAATCATTTTGTTACCAATCTATTTCAATACTATTTATAAAGACATATTGACTCGACTATTGCATATCATCAATTCAAGTCCTTTCATTATTTCTTTAGAATATTGACTCCATTCATTAACTACATCCTCTAATAGATTTTAAACTACATTCTGATCATAACTGGTTTGACTTTCTTATTCATAACAGATTCCATAAATAGCCCACAACTATTGTTTAAGAGTGGTCATGAAATTAATCAAATATTCATCTTCTACCAGTTTACATAAATTATTAAGATTCTGAATAAATGGATAAATATATTTTAGAAAGACTGAAAACTATTCTTTCTTCAAATGACGGTTTATCAATGGAATCATCCAAAGATTAGTCTTACTTTCAAACTTGACCTGATCATTCAAGACTAAGAATAGATCTTACTATTTCATTTTGAGTCTATATTTAGTCAACATGATATCTAATCCCATTGATCTGATGATACTACCAAACATCAACTGATATTCTTAAACATCATATAATCCCAATTCAACAACATGATCAATGATGGATTCAGTCAGACTAAAGAAGTCTTTATCAATGATACTAAAGAAAGTGGATAGAACATTGAATTGGTATTTCTGGATTGAGTCAAATCTACTGCTTAACAAATATTATAATAAACATATCACTTTATCAATGTAATTAGGTTGATTCTTGTTTTCACTCTAACCCTAGTCTAAATCAATATCCATAATATTATCTAATGGATCATTCACTTTGTTTCTATATGAATTCATGTCATTATTAAAACTATAAACTAACAATTGTTCCATATTCTTCTAAACAAACTCATTCACATTGATCTTCTCAGTTTGAATGAAAAACATTTCAGCAAAAATACTAAAAACACTTGAGAAATATTAATCACAAGCTGGATTTCTGAACTCTTTCAACTTCTTCATAGTCTGAATGAGACATTGACTATAACTGAGAAGAACTCTAACATTATTGTCTTGATTGAAGTAGACTTGATTGTCTAGTAACTCTTTTATGATACTTTCAGCCAAATTGGAACTAATAATTCCTTCTTTCATCTGTTCATCAAAACATAAATAAATGATGCATTTAGTGTTCTCATTACTAACTCCAACTGCTTTGATCAATTGGTATAGAATGTCATTCTTAACATTGATCTGTAAATCATTAATACACTTCTAAATGAATTACACTGATTATTGAGTTTTGATTTCATTATCTAATATGTTTTCAAATACAACTGATTTGATATGATCTGATAGTTAGTATTTGATATCCACTTTCTTTTATAACAGAATCTAAACTGACTTGGCTACTTACTTCCTAACCATTGAGTCTTCACTGTATATTTCATCAATCAGTATTTCATGAATGTAAGGTCGATAGTTGTCATACACTTTCATATCGACAGCCAATAGAATCTATCCCAAAATAGCAATAACATATTTTCTAATCATTCTGTTTCTAAATGTCTTTCTAATCTCTCTTAGACCATCTAGTGTCTTCTAAGCTATGTTCCTAATTATGTTCACATTCTATAATTCATTTAGAAAGATATTCACTAATTGGAGTAGACTATCCATCTTCTAATAATCTTGTTTACATTGGTTATTCAACACTAATTGCAATAGATTCAGAAACACAGCAGTTGGTAATGACTCATTCTATGGAACACTACATACAACACTTTCTAGTATTATTAATGAATGTTCTTCAATCTGATTATTCTTCTCTTTTAGTTTTATCATTATTCTTTCTATCATGTTGTCTTATTGGATTTCCATTCCTCACTAAGATTATATATTTATATCTTTATTATGACTTACTACTTCATATCATATTGTATTATATACTATAATGGTTGATATAGTATTGATCATTGATATTCATACAGTCTATATATTAATATAGTATTCATGATTTATATTCCATTTAATACATCTTATTCTATACCTTTATTTAATATTTTTTATATTGATATGACTATACTATAATAAATATATAATGATGATGTTGATATTAGTTGTGTTCATTTGGATCTATTGCATCCAATCAGTCAGAATCAACACTGACATGAACTCATAAATAGAATTAGGTGAGACTGATATGAACTAGATTCAAGAGATGTATCACACTTACATGTAATCAGCAGTCTTAAATTGTCCAGGTAATTGTAATGGTCATGGAAAGTAATCAATATCAAAATATATATGAATATACTACTATCCTATTATACTATCCTATCGTATACTAGATGTGTTGATGATATAGAATGTAAATGTGATGATGGTTATAAAGGTCCCTCCTGTTCTACTTTTTGTCCTTGAGAATGTAGTGGTCATGGTAAATGTACATTGGGAATAGGTTGCCTATGTGAGAATGGTTATTAAGGTTATGACTGTGGGAAAGTGAGATGTCCATACAATTGTAATGATGCTGGTCAATGTGTAGATGGAGTCTGTAGATGTAGACCAGGATATAAAGGGACTTATTGTGAGAAGGAAGTGTGTGTGAATGAATGTAGTGGTCATGGATCATGTCTCAACTGGAAGTGTCATTGTGATCATGGTTATGATGGGATAGACTGTAGTAAGACACAATGTAAGTATGAATGTCTCAATGGAGGTCATTGTTTCAAAGGTCAATGTAGTTGTAGACCAGGCTATAGAGGTTCATAATGTGAAGAAGAGATATGTCTCAATAACTGTACATATAGAGGAATATGTAGGAATCATAGTTGTATCTGTAATCCAGGTTATGATGGTTTAGACTGTTCATTGAAGGAGTGTCCTAATAAGTGTAATGAAAGGGGTAGGTGTAATACTACCAATGGAGAGTGTATGTGTGATGAAGGTTACTTTGGAGTAGACTGTGCAATGATCAATTGTAAGAAGAATTGTACTGAGAATGGTAAATGCAATCATAACAGTGGATTATGTGAATGTAGTAGTGGTTACTTTGGAGAGAGATGTGAAAAGAAGAGATGTCCTAATGATTGTAGTGGTCATGGTACTTGTAACAATGGGAGATGTAAATGTGTCTCAGGATGGGAACATTGAGATTGTAACACTATGATCTGTAGTAAGAACTGTACATTCCATGGATCATGTCTGAATGGTACTTGTTATTGTAATAATGGATATACTGGTGATATCTGTAATATCAGAAGATGTCCCAATCAGTGTTCATACAATGGGAAGTGCAATCAGAATGGAATCTGTAAATGTAATGTGGGTTGGGGTAATAATGATTGTAGTATCAAAGTATGTCCCAACCAATGTAGTGGTCATGGGAAGTGCAATGTGAACAGTGGAGTCTGTAGATGTGAATATCCATTCTAAGGTATAGACTGTTAATACTAATAATGTCTCTAAGGTTGTAATAACAATGGAGTCTGTAAGGAAGGCAGATGTTATTGTAATGAAGGTTGGTCAGGACTATCCTGTAACATTTCATTATGTGAGTAGTAGTGTGGATATCAAGGCTACTGTTCATCATCTGGTGAGTGTGTGTGTCAAGTAGGATAGAAAGGAGACAATTGTGATGAAAGATATGTCTTGAATGGGTTCATTAGGTCTAATAATGAGACAGTCTGTTATTCAGGATGGACTGGTTAGTTATGTGACACTAAGACATGTAGAGGTAATTGTAGTAATCATGGATCATGTCTGAATGGTACTTGTTATTGTGACAACCAGTGGGGAGGTATCAGTTGTCAAGTACCATTATGTAAGAATGAATGTTCTTTCAAAGGTAGATGTACAGTGGATGGTTGTCTATGTAATCTAGGTTATAGAGGAGAGGATTGTAGTATCAGGTATGTAGTCTATGGAACCATCCATTCACTTAATAAAGTCACATGTGATGTAGGTTACACTGGAGATAGTTGTGAAGTCAAGGACTGTCCCATGGATTGTAATACCAATGGAGACTGTATAGATGCAATCTGTAGGTGTACTAGTCAATGGACTGGAGACTACTGTCAGATACTCAAGTGTAGAGATAGTTGTAATTATAGAGGATAATGTTAGAAAGGCAAGTGTCTATGTATGGAAGGGTGGAAAGGGGACTATTGTGAGTCAAGGTATGTCATCCATGGAGAAGTCAAACAGAGTGGGTTGATAGTCTGTAAGGAAGGGTTCTATGGAGTGTTATGTTCATAAATGGTATGTATTGATGATTGCAATGGGAATGGCAGATGTAAGGATGGACTATGTGTCTGTAGAATGGGGTATACTGGTCCAGACTGTAGTATTAGGGATTGTGTCAATGCATGCAATAACAATGGAATCTGTATAGATGGAGTGTGTCAATGTGAGTCAGGATATAGAGGAGTATCATGTGATGATAGATATGTCCAGAATGGGAAGATCATAGATGGAATAGTGATGTGTGATAAGAATTACAATGGGTCTATATGTGATCAACTGTTGTGTGACTAGAATTGTAATCAGAATGGATTATGTAATAATGGGACATGTTATTGTAGACCTGGTTATAGTGGAGTAGTATGTGATGTTCATGAATGTGAAGACTAATGCAGTGGACATGGATCATGTAGTCATACTAAGTGTTCATGTGCAGAAGGGTTCAATGGTCATAAATGTCAATATAGGTCATATTTACATGGAAGGTTGAAAGATGATAGTTCATTAGTATGTGATGTAGGTTGGACTGGTAATGCATGTAATCTTAAACAATGTAAATACAATTGTAATAATAATGGATTATGTAATAATGGGACATGTGCATGTTTCAGTCAGTTCACAGGTGACTATTGTGACTAATTGGCATGTAAAGACAATTGTAATAATAATGGTAATTGTTACTAGACTAAATGTTATTGTAATTAAGGATTCAAAGGTGAACTCTGTGACAAGAGAGTAGTGATCCATGGGACTATTACTCCTGATAATGAGGTGATATGTGATCATGAATACACTGGAATCATATGTGATGAATGAGTATGTGATGACAACTGTAATCAGAATGGAATCTGTAGGAATGGAACCTGTTATTGTGATAAAGGATTCACAGGATAGACTTGTTCAATGTCTAGTTGTCTGAATAGTTGTAGTTACAATGGATTATGTAATCATGGGAAGTGTGAATGTAAAGTGGGTTTCAGAGGAGAGGATTGTAGTGAACCATATTGTGTCAATGGTTGTAGTGGACATGGCAAATGTAATAGTAATAGATGTAAATGTAATCCTAATTACAATGGAATAGACTGTTCTAATAAGTAATGTAAGAACAATTGTAATGGAAGGGGAGAGTGTGTGAAAGGAGTATGTTATTGTAGTAATGGGTTCATTAGTAGTGATTGTAGTGTGAGTTCATGTCCTAATGAATGTTCATATGTGGGTCAATGTGTGTATGGGAAGTGTCAATGTCCATCTGGTTATACCAACTATGACTGTTCTGATAAGTTCTGTCCTGACAATTGTAATGGAAGGGGAGAGTGTGTGAATGATGAATGTAGATGTAGATCCAACTATTATGGAGTGGATTGTAGTCAGGAACACTGTCTCAACAATTGTAATAACAATGGACAATGTAAACATGGATTCTGTTTCTGTAATGGAGGTTATACTGGTTGAGACTGTTCATTGTAGACATGTCCTAATGAGTGTAGTAGTAATGGGAAGTGTCAGAAAGGGAAGTGTATTTGTGATTCAGGATACAAAGGGGATGATTGTAGTCTTAAGACATGTCCTAATCAATGCAATGGTCATGGTAATTGTAATATGGATAATAAATGTGAATGTGAATATCCCTATGTTGGGTCTAGTTGTGCCAATTAAGACTGTCCCAACCAATGCAATCATCATGGAATCTGTCTACAAGGTCAATGTCAATGTTTATAAGGTTATATTGGTCTAGACTGTTCATATTCTAGTTGTCCTAATGGTTGTAGTGGTCATGGGTTGTGTAAGAATGGAGCCTGTTATTGTGATTAGAACTATAAAGACAATGATTGTAGTCTGGCCTATTGTCATAATGATTGTCTAGGAAGAGGTAATTGTCATAATGGTAAATGTGAATGTTTCCCTCAATTCAGAGGTGATGATTGTGGATAGAAAGTGTGTTCTGGTGATTGTAATGGGAGAGGGATATGTCTAGATGGAGTCTGTTACTGTCAGTCTGGTTATGGTGGTAAGAACTGTGAATAGAGAGTCTGTAAGGATGATTGCAACAAGAGAGGATTATGTAAGAATGGAGTATGTCTCTGTAATAGAGGTTACAAAGGTATCTCATGTGATCAGAAGTATTGTATTGACAATTGTAATCATCATGGATACTGTATGGATGGATAGTGTCACTGTGATCTAGGTTATAAGTCATTAGACTGTTCCATTAGAGAATGTAATCTAGATTGTGGTCAGAATGGGAAGTGTCATGACAATAGATGTCAATGTAAGTCAGAATATACAGGATAGTACTGTCAGATCAAGTTATGTCCCAATCAGTGTTCATTCAGAGGATATTGTAAAGAGGGTGGGTGTATATGTGATATGGGGTATTCTGGTTCAGACTGTAGTATCAGAGAGTGTCCTAACTAATGTAGTGGTCATGGAGTCTGTACTGAAGACTAGACTTGTCTATGTAGTAAGTAGTACACTTCCATTGACTGTTCAATTAAGAAGTGTAGTAATAACTGTTATGATCATGGATATTGTTATGATGGAGTCTGTTATTGTAAGAATGGATACACTGGTTCAGACTGTCTATATGAGACATGTCCATAGGATTGTAATGGGAATGGGAAGTGTAATCTAGGTAGATGTAAGTGTGATCTAGGATATAAAGGGAATGATTGTGGATAGAAGACATGTCCTAATGACTGTAGTGGTCATGGACTATGTGATCTCAATTACCAATGTAGATGTGACTCTGGTTACATTCATGATGACTGTTCAATTAAGACATGTCCATGAGATTGTAATAATAGGGGAGTATGCATCCAACCTACTAATGATATTGCATTCTGTAAATGTAATAGAGACTACACTGGTAAGAGTTGTGATCAGAGACTATGTAAGAATGACTGTAATAAGAATGGAATCTGTCTAGATGGAGAGTGTAGATGTTATCCAGGTTGGTAGGGAATAGACTGTTCCATTAAAGACTGTATTAACAATTGTAATCAGAATGGGAAGTGTATTGATGGATAGTGTCATTGTAATAAGGGATATTCAGGACTATCATGTCAATCTAAGTATTGTCTCAATGATTGCACTAACAATGGAATATGTAATGATGGATAATGTCTATGTAAACCCAATTTCAAAGGACAAGATTGTTCTATCTATTAATGTCCTAATTAATGTTCTAATAAGGGAGAATGTGTAGA
>Ga0115008_10002682_pt1 | contig 14716 bp, 15 predicted proteins | sample FraStrMetagenome_FD_87164 | JGI IMG/M metagenome (GOLD analysis project Ga0115008, IMG submission 87164) | Marine eukaryotic phytoplankton communities from Arctic Ocean - Fram Strait ARC3M Metagenome | ecosystem: Environmental > Aquatic > Marine > Oceanic | place: Fram Strait | collected...
ACGATAGATATTGTTATATCCTAGTTGGTTCTAATACTACGCATATCTTCATTGGATTAAACGTTCGTGAGGATAAATATCTAGCTACATTGGCTGATTGCAAATTATTAAAATCAACTATCAGCAGACACGACCTGTCTTGGTGTTCCATAATATTAACCCTAATCCTATGTGTTCGTTACGATCGTTAGCCGTTCGACTAAGTTAGCCCTTGTTCGGGTTTGCTCGAACAAGATTTTTCCCGTTCGTGAGCATCTCTACCCGTGTGCCTTTGTAAAAAAAAATTATGTCTCATGGACATCGCAATGGCAAACTGAATACGGGCAGAGAAAGATACGACCATACGACCTGCCCCAAATTCCGCCCCCACACAAGCATATTTTTTGGACTCACAAGTTCTCACTACCTCTACGTATGCTAGAGTATGCGTCTTCACATCACAGACCACATTTCTAATGGATCAAACAGGTCAATGTTTAGGTCCTTCCATCGGCGGCATGAAATATCTGCTAATTACGAAAGCAAATACATTTCAGCGGAACCAATACCATCCCGTGCCCAGTTCCAAATATTGAAGGCATAAAAGAAACTAGTCAACAAGCTCCAAATCCGTAGTTCAAAACCAAGATTGCAACGGCTTGACAATGAATCATCTCAATTGTTACAAGATTCAATGTATGAATTAGGCATTGACTATCAATAAACACCAGCAGGTCTTCATCGTCGCAAAGCAACAAAGAACACAGTTCCAATATTCAATACTCATTTTTCCAACTGGCATTTATTTTGTTAACATCTAGTCTCGTAACAGTTGTAGATTACTCCATAGTGCACGACAGATCAAGAACTAGACCCCAAGCAGAAACAACTTAAATCTTCTACGAACATCACGTGTTATTCCCAATTTATCAGTATTTGCACAACTGCATCGCAACTTTAGACTACAACTGTAATTACGTCATTGACGGTCGACGATCATGGCACCCTTATGCCCAACAAGGATTTCACATAAGCGCACCTGTGTATCATTACCATTACCAACGTGTATAGATCAGCTGAACGCATCGCCTAAGCTGTAAAAATGGCTTCCACGTGCCAGTCTCAAATTGACAATCCTTACTGTCGCAGATCTAATTCATACTTTTCTCTCTGATCTCACTAATACATTCGAAAATCTCAACATCAACAATGTTCTACCACTTGTAAACTCTCAACTACAATCATATCTCACTAATAATTCCAACCTTTAAAATGACGATTAGCTACAAACTAACCAAGGGTGCCATCAGTCTTGTCATATCTCATTTTACAACCAAGGGTGAAATCATCTCCCTCTTTACCCAGTCAACCATCACATACACATCCAAAAACTTCGACTATATTTCGATCAGTCCAGGAAAAATGACCTGATAAATGTTTCAAAAAAAAACAAAGCTTCATCAATGCCGTCCTGACCAACGACACTGGCAAACTTGAAGAATACCATGACCTCATTCTAGGTCCGGTCCTGACATTGACGTCTGGTACAATGTCAAAAGCACTTGCACATTGTAACGATATTATTACAACTATGACCTTATGAAGTCTTCAAAAGAAATATCAAGGATTGAAATTCCCCCCCAAGAAGCAAGAGAATCTGCCCTTACGTGTCGGAAAAAGTTTCTATGTGACAGGAAAAATGAGATGTTAGATTTTTCCAAAAATAGTCCGCTTTTGCTTGTAGTGTCTCAGTACTATGATATTCAATAGCAAATATATATAGAAAGTATCAAGTTCACAATAATACTGAGGAACTACTCCACGCCTTATCGGCGCACAGCACTTCATCATTTGCTTTACCCATGGTTTTAACAGATGCATCCAGTAAAGTTTTCTGCTTGCAACTAACACGACCAGGGTTCCAGGAACGAACGACATCTCATCACTCACCATTATTCTTTTTCTTAACCCTTCTCCGCCACTTTCGGTTTGTTCTGCATATTTCAGAAGGCATTGTACAACGGAATCGTTGGATGAGATTGACTACATCCGATGAGTAGCAGTATGTATTCGATACTACTTTCAAAGTTTGGTTTTCGCTAACACTCACAATCGAAATGATCGCAAATTTTCTTTTTAAACTACCAGCGTTGCTGCTTTTGTTTTGTGCTTGTGCTTCAATTTTCATGCACGATGGACTAAAGTATACCTTTTCTATTTTCCACTCCGTGTCCACATTTTTGAAAAGAGTATAAAACTCGATGAATCTCTGGAACAATACTTCCATCTTGACATCTATTGCTGTATCTAAATGTTGTTGATCAAGCATAACTTGAAACTCAAAAGATTCCATGGGAAATTTCGCCACTTTTAAGAAAACATGCCGTAAGATCGTATTTTAACAAATGCGAAAGATAGTACGTAGTAACAAATCCAAGTTACCTGGTGCATAATCTGGTATATGATAGAACGTCCATGCGACACCCCAACGTCTTGTCTGGCCCTGCACAAATGAGGAGAGTTTCACATTACACCACTCAAGTCCAAACTTACGAGCATGCCTTTCCATTTCAATGGCATTTAATTTTTTACTAAACATTGCCGAGTACCACCGTACTTTGTCGCGAGTAATCAAGCTGTTATCAAATATATCCATTACGAAGCCAAGCTCTCCACCACCTTCGTAAACGCCTTCGGATAGAGTTAAGTCTATTCTACACCGTCCATCACGTCGCTTCGACTTAGCTTCGTCTTCAGATCGATAAAATGGCGGATTTGTCATAACAAAATCGAAGAAAGGTTCACCGTCAATGGATGATAACGTTTGCTGCAAAGGACCCTTTACCTGTTCGACTATTTCATTGCGTATTGAAACCACCTTTATTCTATTCTGCAAACCGTTTGCAGATACATTTATAGAAGCAGATTCAATACTTCGCGGATCAATTTCGGATGCAAACACAGTATACCGCTTGTCAAATAATTGTTCATCCTTTGCCGGATGCCTTGCAGCACATATCAGAAGCGGATAAATACAACTTGATCCGGTACCAATATCGATACAATTATAAGAAAATGAAGTCGCGTCATGAAATGAGTCAAGCAACTCTCGTATCCAACAAACATAATTTAAACGATTTGGAACCGGTGGACACAAATGCCCGACTGGCAAACTAGGAATGCATAATTTAAAATCCCTCTCTAGCAATGCACGAGAAAGCGAAGAATTGAATTCAAAATCCACATGGCTGGAAAAGCTGCTGGAAACTTTTCTAGATTGTTTTCTTTTCCGTTGAACAGATTCCCACGCAACTTGAAAAGCAGGAAATCTTTGTGCGAGTTCATCGAAGTTAACGCGATTGCATCGATAGATACTCAGTTCATGGTGCTGTTGATGCTGTGGTTGAGCTTTTACCTGCAACGAATGGGCGTCGTTATAATTAACACATATCGACGATGATGGAGGTCGTTTACGTTTTCTCCCATCCTTGACAGGAGGCATTTTGAACCGTGAATGTTTTCACATTCTTTGGGATGTGGTTGGATCAGGGGGCTTTTAATGCTCTCTGGAATGTGGGTTACAGGTGTACATATACCGGTGTAGGAAAATCACGTAACTCGTACGTCTATGATTTTTTAGACAATGGTCCTGAAATGACTGGCTGGAGATGTGCATAGTAGACTCATGTCAAAATTGGACATCAGGAAAGTATGATCCCAACTTTATACTTTTCACGTGTCACTCTGTCTAATAACACAAAGGATGTTTTCTTCTTTTAAATCTGCTTACATCGGCAACAATATACAAACATGCCTCGCATGAAAGGTAGCCAGCCAAGCTGTTAATATCGAGCCAACACAAGGCGAACGATGTGGGCAACGCAAGACCATCAGGAAGCACAACGTCGGTCCTCACAAGCGTCACATCAAAAGCTTCTTTTGGTGATTTTCTACTGATTCATTTTCTTTTGACTCAATCACGATCACAATAAGTTCATGACTTATCATTGTAAATCTTAAAAAGTTAGGATGAACTTCTCATTGATAAATCTCGTTGATATAGAGTAACGTGCGAATGCAATGAGATGCCAGTAAGTGTAAAGTCAACAATTAAAAATCAATTAAATTATAAACAAATGAAGTATGCAGTTGAATGCATTAATCAAGCAGAGGAATCAACTCATATCAAGGCATTTCGCGTTAAATCAGAAGCTATAACTCACTTGATACCTTATTATATGATGCAAGTTGAAACATCATCAAAGGATCTCAGTAAATCCGCGAATGATAAAAGTTCTGTTCATAAACGAAACGTGCGAACTATGAAAAGCTCTAATGTAAATGTGTCATAATATATAGATTGTTAACTATCATCATGCCTCTGTAAAGTCTTTTTGGCTTTCTCTATTTCTGCCTTAATCAATTCTTGTTTCAAGACCTCGTTCTGTCTCGCAATACGTATCGATGCTCTGACTTCCTGTTGAACTCTTTCAGCCTCTTCAATCTGTCTAAATGCCTCTCCCTCTGTAATGTATTTCCCAGCATTATCCATATATGTTTTGAAACCTACGAGGCTCAAAAGGAAAATGATCACAGACGCCTGGCCTACCACTCGAGTTTGCATTAACTTCAACTGTAAAGGAATTTGCTTCTTGTTATATTTGTTGAATATGTATGCTACACTCGGCATACCCAACCCAAATAACATCCTAGCAAGTATAATTTCAATCAATGAGTTCATATGCACACATAAGAGCGAATAAGAAGCAGATAAAATCTAACGATATCTGCGAAACAGAAAAGCTCACTTGAAGGGATTCTCTTGAAAATAATTTGCGAAGATGTGATGTGGGCTTAACGAATCACCCTTTACAATGCGAAAGTCATTGTGCTTCCCCTTCTTTTTGAAATCCCGCTTGTATATTTCAGCCAATTGTTTCTCCGTCTCCACGGCGTTATATTGACGAAGCTTTTTGCTATCTTCCAGTGCAGACGACTTAACGGAATCATCTTTCACCGCAATTGCATCTTCCGCCATTCGGCGCTGAAAAGTGAGCAAAGTACTTTCTGAAGCAAAACCGAACGCAAATAGAGGTGGCATAATTACCAAAGCCGTCTTCGATTGAAAGTTTGTGAGCTTTCGAAAGGACGGAATATTTTTCTGGGAATACCAAACAGCCGAAGCCGAAGCTAAGCCGGTCATCATTGCGCTCATAGCACCATCTACTATAGCAGCCCACTTCGCATCTCCTGATCGCTCTTCAGGTGTTAGACTCCTCCCAAACACCATTTTTTACAAGGAAAACAAAACAATATTTGTTCATCTGCATCTACACATTCTTATCTGATAAAAACAATCTCGGATTTCTTTTCCAGTCAACACGTTGCTGCAGACATACATGCATGAGGTGGTCTTTTCCATTCTGAGCTCTTTACACAATCTTCGCCAACTAAGAACATAGAGGTACGTCCAGTGGGATTTCCTATGATACTATTAACTGAAAAGTAGAATTATTACTTCTCTCTAAAGAGCCTTTAGCTTTCCGTCCGTGTAGCTCTCTCCCTCTCAAGCAATCACAGGTAATCAGGTACAGCGTCCGCGTATTGCTCTCCTCCATTGGAGAAAAAGATTCAAACACAAAGCGATAGGTGAGAGGGAGAGATGAGTCGTCATCGAAACTTCCGCAATAGTCAGTATTCATATGACTACGACGATGATTATTACGATGATTACGACGACTATTACGATGAAGAGGAAGAAGCTGCAGCTCTTTACGAACAGAACCAACGACGAGAGCTTCAGAGAAAGCAGGATGAAGAAAAAATTGCCAAGAGTTTTGCAACAAAACAGAGTGTAAACACTAAAAATGTGAACCCTAAGAATGGCCCGTCCAGTGTATCTAAGATTTCACAAGCACCACCGGGTTTTGGAAAGCAGGTCGTAGATAGTGATGTTGTTAACTTGGTAAATATGGGTATGGGGTTTAGTACTGCTCAGTGTCGCGAGGCTTTGCTTATGTTTGATGGATCGTTAGAATTGGCCATGGATTATCTATTGACATCCTTAGATAATGTTGCAATCGATAACTCGTCGAAGGTTACCTCCAGTTCTATCGACGATAGTGTTAGCGCAAAACAGCCGAAAAAGACTGTCAAGAAGGAATCTCATCTTACAGTGAGTATTGGGGGAGGCGGTGGAAAGACAAAAAATAATAAGACCAAAGAGACTCTTTCTTCAACGCCGATAAAAGAATCTTCCAAATCGTCGTCAGCATCAACGAAACTTACTCCTCCTCGTTCTGCAGCTGTTGTGACGAGTGATGACAAGTCATCTTCTACAAGATTATCTCCGGTAGCTCGTGTTTTGACGTCACGAAGCCGACTCAGTATGGTTGTATTGGGTCATGTAGATGCCGGTAAGGATTATATTATCGGTAGTCAATATTGGAGGCTGCAAATTTTGTGTTTTCATTTCAACCCGAACCTTAGGTAAATCGACTTTGATGGGGCAGCTTTTGCTTCAGTTGGGACATGTAGATAAAAGAGTGATTTCAAAATTCCAGAAAAAGGCTACAGAAATAGGAAAGTCAAGTTTTGCTCTTGCGTGGGTTTTTGATACAGATGAAAGTGAGAGAGAGCGTGGAGTGACGATGGAAGTGGGAACAAAGTTCGCCAAGACTAAGTCGCATGATATCGTCATCTTGGACGCACCTGGCCACAAGGTAAACTTTTCGTCATATAACTACGATTATATAAACTCTCGATGTAACTTGTTCATTAATGAAGGACTTCATTCCTGCGATGATACATGGAGCGGCAACTGCTGATGTTGGCTTACTTGTTATTTCTGCCGCTCCTGGGGAATTTGAAGCAGGTTTCAATGCCCCAACAAATGGCCATGGGAAAGGTATCTTCTACATTAATGAGAATTTTTTGTATCCAAACTCATTTGTGTGTGTGTTCAGTTGGGCAAACTCGTGAGCATATAGTACTTGCACGTGGTCTAGGCGTCAGTCAGATGCTAGTCGTTGTAAATAAGTTGGACTGCACCGAACCTACGTGGAGTCAATCTCGATTTCAGCACATTAAAAATTCAGTGGAACCATTTATACTGCGAAATGGCCTCAAAGCGAATCGGGTAAGATTTATTCCTGTCTCAGGTCTTACCGGTGAAAACGTAAACGGAAGGAAACCGAACAAAGGTCTAGGTTGGTATAATGGGCCTTCTCTTGTTGACGCGATCGACACGTTCTCACCCGCACAGAGGCAAGTAGACGGACCGTTGCGATTCATCGTTACTGATGTATTCGCAGAAGGTAGAGGGGTGGTTGTGAGTGGCCGAGTACTGACTGGAAGAATAAGTATGGGTGATAAAGTTAGGGTATGCCCAATTGGCGATGAAGCTTCCATCCACAAGATTGAACATGGTGTGGCTGATTCTACCTCTTCACCTTACTCGTTTAATTCCAACGATGGAAATAAACACGAAGCCGTTGCTGGAGATAATCTTGACCTTGTTCTATCTGATATCGATGTAGCACGTGTTCATCCCGGTTCAGTGTTGTGTCAAGAAATGTATCTTGTACCATTAAAGAAGCGGTTTACAGCGAAAATTGTTGTTATGGAAAATTTGAATGTACCAATTATCAAAGGCGCTCAAGTAACATTGCACATGCAGTGTGTTGATGTCCCAGCTGTGATCTCAAAATTGTTGAGTACTGTTGGGGCAAAGGATACCACATTAAGACCTCGACGGCTTGTCGCAGGAAGTAATGCGTCTGTAGAAATATCATTGCGAGAACGTCTTTGCCTGGAGAAATTCAGCGATTGTCGAGGTTTGGGTAGATTTGTGCTGAGACGGGGTGGTGAGACAATTGCTGTAGGCGTCATAGAAGAGTTCATAAGATGAGATTAAAAGAGTAGAACTCAAGGTTATATTTAGTCAAAAGGTGTCAAATAGACACACAAATTTAGAGCTGAATCTTTTCCATCGTAAAATTGACGGACGTCAATTAGCATACCAATCTTGCCAGCCAAATGCTCAATCGCGGTCCATGAACCGCCCTTTCTGTGGAATCAAAATATTGTTGGTGTTGTAACTTCTCACTAAAAAGTGAACCATGTATAACAATTTTTGAAAGGTCTGAATGGTCAGATGACTCCTGACATGGACTTATTAAGAAAAATGCTCCTGAGGTCAGGGAATATTCCTGTAATAGATGAAGGTAATCGCGTCAATGGTCAGATAAATCTTTATGCTGATTAGCTCTGGGACTGTTCCAATGTTTGCATAAGCTCTTCGCAGATATTCTTCAGCTCCTCATTTTCCTTTGTTAGATTTATCACGGACCCTCGCAGATTTGACAAATTTGAATTAGCTACTGAAAAATTATCCTTGAGTTCATCGACTTCAGCGATCAGAACCTGATTTTTTGCCCTCAGTGAATTTATCTGACCCAAGTATTGTTTCGCCTCACTCGCCTTGCCAAGCTCAAGATCAGCCTGCTCGGCTTTTAATTTTGCAATTTGGGCATTTAAAGAAGCTTCTTTGGCCTTCCAACTGGATTCATTCGTTTCCGTTAGATTCATCTTCCCCCTTAGCTCTCTTGAAATTTTCTTGTTTTCCTCCACCGCGATTTTGTAATCATATTTAAGCTTAAGATAATGCTTGTTTGCTTCTGCAAATTGCTCCTCGGCGGCACGACGCATATCACTTTTCATTTTTTCAACAGCCTTAAGACGCTTATCTGACTCTTCCTCCAGTTGCGTTCGATGCTGTTTCACCAATTGCTCCATCGAAATCATTTCTCTCGCGAGACGTTCATTTTGACTATTCAGTTGTTCTTCCAGTTTTTTATTATTTTCCTTAAGAGCATTAAACTCAACTACTTGAGCACCCACAGCAGAGATAATTGCATCCTTCTGCACAAGCTTCGCTTTATAATCCTTCTCCAGTGCATCCAATGACTTAATCATTTCCTCTATTTCGCATGCGTGCTCATCCTGGATTTTTTTCATACAAGCTTCATGTTCTAGAGATGCTTTTTGCGATGCCTCTGTAACTCGGGATTCCTGGTGAGTCTCAACTGCAGCTGCAAGCTTTAGCTGGAACTCAGATTCGGAGTAAGTAGGTGCATCTTCTTTCAAATTATATTGACTGCTTATACCTAAAGATTTTCCAAGAGCGCCCAAATCTATAGTCGGCTCCGGCGATAATAAAGAAGACGGAGATGATGCCGACGAGGCGAGGGATGTACGATTATTACTGTTATAGCCAACATTAGAAGTTTGAGTGCTGCTTTTCGCAGGTGATGCTGCTTGCGGTATCTCCTCCCCCAATAAATCGTAGGGCGATGATGGCAACTTATTCTCTATTTCAGATGCATGAGCCTTAACGCTGACGCTGCCGCCGAATATGCGTTTTTTCCATCCACCAATAGGAGTGCATGTACTCGTAGCGTTATTACTATTTTCCTTATTATCACAGCTTTCTATTTCTTCTAGGACATTGGGAAGAAATTTGGATTCACTCCAACATGCATCCTCTTCTTGCATGACAGAATTGGGCGCAGGTATAGGTGCAGGTGCAGGGCTGTTGAGTATGGATTCATTATTGGGCAAAAATATCTCATTTTCCTCATCTTCATCCTCATCATTAATCATGTACGAGGAATCATTGTAAGGAATACAGGCAGTACCCAGTGTGCTCATGATGGTATGGACTCTCAATAAGCGGGAAAGAAAAGACGTTTACAGAAAGGCACAGCAGAGCGGAGCAGGTCTGATAAAGATCAAACGGTTGTATCAGTATTAGGAGTAGTTGTTGTTGTAGTATCAATAGTTGTTTTCGTTGCAGTCGAACGGTGTTTGTTTTCACGTGTGTTGAAAAAAGTGACTCTCATGTCATGGTAAAGTCATGTTCATGTTCATATTCATATTCATATTCATGTTCAAGCTCAAGAGGCAATCTGCTTTCTAAAATTTCAACGGATTTTTGAAACCGTAATTTATCGAATAAAATCTCATCTCATAATGGAACCTTGAGAATCTGAGAACCAGTCATTTTGTTTGACGTTCGTCCGTCACGCAGTGAGACGTGAGACGTGAGACGTGAGACACCTTCTCGAGAAAACGCTTTTCTGGACAGCAGTGCGATCTTACTTACAATTTACTGAAGCTGTGTGTTCCCAAGTTACGGTGAGTTCATCGATTCATTCAACCAACAAAGACTCCTCCTCTGAATACTCTGAAAATACATTTGAGTTATTGGAGTGTTGTTGGTGCAATGTGTTTTGATTTGTGTTGTGGTCTATTTCCAAAAGTGGCGTGATTCAAAAGCTTTTTTCTCGGATGCTAATTTCGATTTACTGACGTTATCTTTTTTCATTTTCTAGGTTGAGCAACCTTTTGTAAATTTACAACAATGCAGATTTTCGTTTCCTACCCCCAGGGCTCCACCAGAGCGTATGAGGTAGACTCCGACACTTCAGTCGAGTCTCTCAAGCTTATGGTAGAGAACCAGACCTTTATTCCTTCCGGCCTTTGCCGTCTCGTGGATGCCAACAGCACTACCCTTACCGGTGGATCTCTTGCTGCCATGGGAATTGAGGAGGATGATACCGTGACCCTCATGCTCGATGTTGAGGGAGGTATGCGTCGTAAGTGGCGTAAGAAGCGTATGAGAAGACTTCGCCGCAAGCGTCGTAAGATGCGTCAGCGTGCTAGGTAAAGGATAGGGTCGGAGAAAGGTTTTTGGAGGTTATGGCGATGGTGTTTCGGCCCTCCATTATTCCTGGATTTTAGAAGACGTCGGAATTATCCAGAATGATATTGAACATATGTTAAATATTATAAAGATTACTTCGATTTCTCCTTTTTTGATTTTTGCTTCGTGGATGACTTCGTCGTAGAATATTAGTGAGAGATATTTCGAATATCACCCACAGCTATGACTGAGTCAAGTTTGACATGAATGATCCAGAGGTCAGATTTAGTATTCATTGAGGCAGGATTCTATAATCATTGACGTGATTGGTCTCCAAAAATATGATAGGAACCGTCTTTGAGTAAAGGACGTGGTATATCGTTCGTTTCTCACTAGACTTTTTATAATCGCCGAGATGGCAGATTTCTTAACTGATATATGATACTTCGAAGCACAGTTTAAGAACATGTCTAGTCTCAATTCATCATGTACTTTGTGATCCCGCCCTCCATGACTTCAAAACCCAGAGCATCAGCTCAAAGAAATTCTTATTTGAAAACAATCGTATTCTTAGGTGTAATACATTATCCGTGTTTACTGCCATCCCAGCGTTTGTCCCTTATCTTATCTACATTAACTGATCATCTTCATGACGTGCAAATTATACGTGTTCAGCTATCACTTCAAACAATTATTTCAAAGCAGCTAGATATAAGTATTTAAATTTATATTTGACCCAATCTTTCGTAGAATTGTTCGGAAAATACTTCGCCATCCACTTCACAGGATCAATCCATTTCACCATTGCTTCTTAGGCAAATGTTTACGAACATCTCGAATCTCCGATTAAGCAAATTTGCTTACGCTTCAGTTCATAACAATCCGAGTTGAACCAGAACAAAAGACAATTTTATAATGTATATCTAAACATGCACCACTGACTTTACATAATTACGTCGCACAGACACGATACCATGGTCGTAGAGTCTCTACGATTTACAACAGGAAATAATATTTGTTTGTTAAAATATGCCACGAAATCTATGAGAGAGAAGCTAAACAATGTCATGGAGTTCTTGGTGAGATCCTATCTTTACTTCCATTAAATTATCCTTCATTTCACCCCCGAGCTGAATTTTGTAAAAAGTTCCACATGCAATTGAAATGGCAAAGCTCAACCACGTAAAGAAATACTTCGAAAATTTTGGTTAGATAATTTTTGCAAGAAAGAAAATTGAAAAAAAAACAAAGAACTTACCATATTGCCTATCGTTTCACCTGTTAGCATTAAAAGGTGAGAGACAAAAAATAATTTAGATAAAAGCTTGACCAACTCTCTCTAGAGTACGTACCGGGCCCATTGGTGGAAGTTATAAAGATGACCCCGACAAAATTATTGAAGATTAAAAGCAAGACTGACGAACCTTCAACTCTCGAAAAATAGTCATTGGTACTTTTTGACATCACATTTGCAAAAACTCCTACTGTACAAAGAATCAAACCGGCTATTCCAACTATCCTGGACAGTTTCGTGCGCGAACACAACGTTGTGCGTTCATCAGCAGAGCAGGATTCACCTATGTAATTCCATATATGGTCAGCTCCTACGGCAATAACAATACTCGCCTTCAGGGTCACGAACCAGAAAAACCGTCTTATCATTAATGGATCCAAGTCGGCGACGTCATGATGTCCTGTGCATGAACCAAATATTTGGAAAGTTAAGATCAAGCTCCCCCAGGCAAATACGAATAAATTCATGCAGAAGACTTGTCCTGACCAAAATGATCAACGTTAGAACGACTAACATCCAACGCATGGTGGCATTCATATTACCTTTTCCATCCACAGCCAAACTTTTTTCTGAGTGGTTTATTGTCATTATATTTATGAGCAAGATCGAAAGTAACAGCAGTGACTGCCATTTTTCAATAATAGAAAAAGTAGCTGGCTTCGGGAAGAAATGCATAGTGACAGTAGCAAATGAAAAAATGAAAGCAGAGAGAAGAGCAATAATAGTGTATCGTTCGCCATTACTTAGGCTGGCATCAGAATTTTCATCGACATTATTCCAGCCACCATAGTTATGAGCCTGCAAAGAGAGGAAAGTTTTCGTTTCAGAAGATAAGAAGACAGAGATAACAATCATTTGCAAACTCACTGAGTCAATAGCAGAACAGAAGCCAACTAACGAAAACACAGTTAGCGAAATCCACTTTAGTAGACGCGAACCCTTCAGGATATTTTTGAAGTGTTCTCCAGCCGTACTTCCTTTTTCATTCGAATCTATTGCTTTCGCTTCATCAAAAAAGGCCTGAATCAAAATTTTTAAACATAATAGATTTGCGAGCCATATTGCACAATACAAGTTGCCAAAGGTTTTTCCTTGTGTCGCTTGAAACGTTAGTGAAAATAAAGTAATATCTTTGTGTAAATTACCATACCTGGTCCATCAGAAAAGGTTGTAGCATAAGTTCCAAGGCAAAAAGTCGTTTGGAGAAAAAGCAAAATCTTCCTTTCGTCCAAAATCCCGTCCTTCCCACATAATATGCCAATATTTAGAATATGCAATGCAGAAAAAATAAATCCTATCAAACCCACTAAGTTTAAAGAGCGAAATGAGAACACTTCACAATTGAGATTCAAGAATTGATACCGACAGACCTATTGCTCCGATCTTAGTCCCCGCACAAAGTTCCTCCTCGTCCCATGGAAACTTCCAATATCGCTGATTCATCCCTTCCGTATCACTATAATTAAGGCAATGACATTTGAAAAGATTGACTGAAGATATAAAGGCGACCAATGACATCAAACATAACGATGACCACAAATGCAATCTGCCTGAATCTGCACCGCGATGAACAACGATTCGTCTTATCTTGCATCCAGGCCCTCTAAAAAAGATAACCAATGCAACCAACATCGACCCCCATACAGAAAAAAATAAGTTTGCGCACCGAACGTATCCGAAAGAGTCAATGGCAAGTCCAGACTTGGATTGAAAAACAATCGCACAAGCTGTTGCCCAAGTAAGCAAAAGGACGGAAGACAAAGTATTGTAGATTTTGTTTGATACCAAGACACCAGCAGCGCAAAAACATAAAAGAGACGACAGAAGAAGGTTAACAAGCAAAAGGACAACAGTGTAAACATGTTCTGATGAAACTCCTTCATTTGTAGAATTTTGTTCGTCTCGTAAGTCTGCTTCCTCGTCTACATCGGTATCAGCATAAAAGTCACGATTAAAATTACTTATCGCATCTAATGCCGAAACAAAAGCAATCAGACTTGTTGCTGTTAGACATGCACATAGCCATAACTGCTTGTCGAGTAAAACGTTCGACTCCTTCTCTACAAATGAAATTTCGATAGATTTTGGCGCAAGAGACGACGGCGTTTCATCAGAGTCATGCAAATTGTAATCAGTATTGGAAACCGACATTTCTATACGCGTACCATCGGCACTGGAACAAGATCTCCGGTTCATATGACTACTTTCCTCTTCACAAAGTAATCCTTCTTTTTCAATTCTATCCTCGTGTAAGAACATCAACCTCAGATGGGCACACCGGTATCACTTGAATATCTTGCCAGTTGTTTCTAAATGAAACTCCAGCCCTCCACAACTAATGGGACGTTTTCGACAAGACCAACGTCGCACTACCCTTATTTTTCAGATACGCCCTGATAAAGTTTCTCAAGAATTTTCTGTTCTTAATGTTTCGCGTCACCAGTACATTAATAGTAAGCTCTAATTTGTCAAAATTATGTCACAAGACAAAAATATCACACGATCTTGGCGAATCGAGATGGTTGTTGTGCTCAAAGGAAGACAAGTTTAAAACAAAGTTTTTTTTCCAACATTCGTCTTTTTTCATTTTTTTCTTTTCTTTTGTGCTTAGATTGTTTTTTTTTTTTAAACTGTATGCTTTTATTTTATTAACTTCTACTCTTGTACCAGGTATAAATTACTTTGTAGTTACAACTCATCCTCTTCATCAGTTACAGGTTCGGAAGAGGAGTAGTAGC
>Ga0115008_10002684_pt1 | contig 14713 bp, 10 predicted proteins | sample FraStrMetagenome_FD_87164 | JGI IMG/M metagenome (GOLD analysis project Ga0115008, IMG submission 87164) | Marine eukaryotic phytoplankton communities from Arctic Ocean - Fram Strait ARC3M Metagenome | ecosystem: Environmental > Aquatic > Marine > Oceanic | place: Fram Strait | collected...
AGGCGCATAAAGAATTGAGGTTCTGAACTTGCCGTCAAGTTCAAAGATGTCGCTGCCGGGGTCTACCCAAAACGCGTTATAGCCCCCTACGCCGCCTGCGCCAGCTGTATTGTTCCCGTCTCCGCCTTTCACCGGCGCCTTGCGGTCGGCGCTGCTTTCACGGTTAAAAATATCGTAGCGTGCGGCCATCTGCTGCTGAATTTTTTCAGCCTCTTCGGTGGTCATAAATTGCTTATCACCAAACTCTTTCGGGCGGTTCAGTGGGGTCAGCGTACCGGTGTCGTAGGTGCCGGATAAATCTGGCTTGCCGGTATGGGTGCGCTTAATTTCTGCGTGTACAAAAGCTAAATTAGAACTGAGCGCGAGCACGATGACTGTGCTTTGAATTAGGTTGATCGTTGGCATGAGTAAAACTTCTCTCTTATTACGCTCCAGCAATATATCTGAAAGCACCTGCACCCGCTAACTGTGAGTTTGCTTCTTTGCCGAGCAGTTTGACTATTGTTTAAGACTAATCTTCAGACCTTCATCTTGGCAGAAGACGGGTCATAGAATGGCGCAAATTGAATTTGCGCAGGATAACGCTGCATGGCCACTTCCACTTCAAAGTCTCCCTCTTTAAGCCAGCTTGCGCTGACGCCAAGGTCATTTTTCAGTACTGCAATGGCTAGGCTCTTGTTTACCCGATGCCCCCAGGCCGCAGAGGTTGTTAGGCCAACTTGAATGCCGTTGCGGTAAATGGGTTCGTCGTGAATCATAAAGGGCGCATCAACCGCATTTATAGCCAGCGACACCAGTCGTCGTGTTTGCACACCCTTTGTCCCGGTTATGGCTTTGCGGCCCAGAAAGTCCGGACCCTCGACTTCATCATCGCCGCTAATGGCTACCGCAAAACCTAAACCTGCTTGATAGGGGTTAATGTGATCATGGATGTCATGGCCCCAATGGCGGTAGCCCTTTTCCATTCGACAAGCATTCATGGCATGCATGCCCGCTGGCTGTAACCCATAGGTGTCACCCGCTTGCATTAAGGTGCGCCAAAGCGCCAACGAATGATCACGGTGGACATATAGTTCAAAGCCTAGCTCGCCCACATAACTCAGGCGATTCACTCTAACGGGCATGTCGTTAATTAAGTACTCTGCTGAATGGTAATACGCCAGATCATCTATGCGTTGGTCGGTCCCTTCCATAAGCTCTGCAAGAATAGTCCGAGAACGCGGACCCATTAAGCCAAGTATGACTCGCTCGGAGTCGTGCTCTACGCTGCAATCAAAATCATTTTGGTGCTTGGTTAACCAGTAGCCGTCCCGCAGCTCTGAGGCACACGCACTGACCACCATAAATTTGTCTGCGGCCAATCGAGTGATGGTCACATCGGCTTCTATCCCCCCATCTTCGTTTAACCATTGGGTATAGACAATTTGATTGGTTTCCACATCTAGGTCGTTGGCGGAAAGCCACTGCAGTAACGCGAGCGACTTGGGGCCTTCGACAATAAAGATTGGATAGCTCGATTGGTCAAACAGCGCCGCGTTATTCATCACTGCATCGCACTCAACCTGACATGCGGCGAACCAATTGGGCTTACCGTAAGTATATTTGTAACTATTTTCCTCGCCCAGAGCGAACCAGTTAGCACGCTCCCACCCGGCCAGCTCGCCAAATACTGCTCCGTGTTCTTCAAGGGCCTCATGCACAGGACTCAGCCGCTCATTACGACTGGTTGCATATTGACGATATGGCCAATGCATATCGTAAAGTAGTCCCAGCGTTTCTTTAGTGCGCTCATACAAGAATTTGCTTTCACTTTGAAAGGGAAAAGTCCTGCGCACATCTACGTCCCACAAATCCATAGGCGGTTTGCCCTGCTGCATCCACTGAGCCAAGACCTTGCCAGCGCCACCGGAGGATTGAATGCCAATGGAGTTAAAGCCGCAGGCAACAAATAGATTTTTAACTTCCGGGGTTTCGCCTAACAGATACCGATCGTCTACGGTAAAACTCTCGGGGCCATTAAAGAAAAGATTGATGCCAGCACTTTTTAGCTCTGGCATGCGTTTAAGTGCTTTCTCGAACAACGGTTCAAAGTGCGCAAAATCTTCTGGCAATGAGTCGAAACAAAAATCCTTGGGAATGCCGTCCATGCCCCAAGGTTTTGCTTCTAACTCAAAGCAGCCGAGCAAGAGTTTGCCCGAGTCATATTTATAGTAAACCTGCTCATCTGGCATGCGCAGGGTGGGTCGCATTTTTGTAAAGCTGGGTATCGGCTCGGTGACAAGGTAAAAGTGCTCGGCTGCATGCAAAGGCAATCTCACGTTATGTTGACTGGCAAAATCTCGCGACCACATGCCACCTGCTATGACCACCTGCTTGGCGCGGATCAACGTGCCGTCCGCAAGATAAACCCCCACAACAATATCGTCTTTAATGGCTAGGCGATCAACGGTGGTCTGTTCAGCAATTATTGCGCCTATATTACGCGCGCCTTTGGCAAGCGCCAAGGTTGTGTCTACTGGATTGGTTTGCCCGTCTCCGGGCAGATAAACCGCACCGTGCATATCTGTGGTGTCTATTTCTGGCCATTGTGCATTGACGAAGGATTTATCTACCATTTCGCAATCAACACCAAACGCGTTGGCCATGCTGGCTTGGCGTTTCAGCTCTTCAAACCGTTCAGCGTGCAATGCCATAGAGATAGAACCGGTTCTTTGATAGCCAGTTTCTTGGCCGGTTTCTTGGGCAAGCTTGGCGAATAATTCTGTAGTGTACTGCGAAAGTCGGGTCATGTTTTGCGACGCGCGCAATTGCGCAACCAGGCCCGCTGCGTGCCAAGTGGTGCCACTGGTTAATTGCTTGCGCTCAAGCAAAAGCACATCTGAAATACCCAGTTCGGTGAGGTGGTAGGCGATAGAACATCCGATAATGCCCCCACCAACTATGATGACTTCAGTGGAATTTGGCAGATCTTGCATCTTAGAACTCTGAAATGTGTGACGCCGCTACAAAAACCCAAGCACGAAAATTTGTCAATTCCCAATCGCCAAAATCGCCTGGCTAGTACCTTTTAGTTCAGTCATTTGACCAGGGCTTTTGCATACGAAAAAGCTATTTTTAGGCGTGAAATTAGTCACTGAAGAGCGCGTAACCTTTTTCAGAACGCCGCTATTTTTTGGGCTATGATGTTTGCGCAAATTTTACCAAGGCGCTTACCTCTAATGATCGCAAATGAAATTCAAGCGCCGGCAAAAGACCCTTCCTACGGCTGGGTTATGGTTTTTGCGGTCTTTACCCTAAGCGCGCTGGCCTTTGGCACCCTGGGGACTATTTCTGTTTTCCTCAAACCCCTGTCCGCCGAGTTTGGCTGGACCCGCGGCGAAACCTCGCTGGGTTATACCGTAATCTCCTTTTCTTCGGCCCTATTTGGCATCTTATGGGGTTATATCGCGGATAAATATGGCACTCGCTACTTTGGTTTTGTCGCCGCAATTGCTATGGCTGCCAGTCTTTTTGCACTGAGCGGCCAGCAATCTATTTATCAATTTTATGGGCTTTATTTTCTCTTTGGTGCTTTCGGTAACGCCATGGTGACCTCGCCCTTATTCGCCAACGTGGGTTTTTGGTTTACCCACAAACCCGGCTTGGCACTGGGCGTTACAGCTTCAGGTGGCGCTGTTGGACAAGGTGTTGTGCCCTATCTTTGCGCTATTTCATTGGAGCAGTATGGCTGGCAGACCACCTACGTCATTAGCGCGGCGGTCTATTTTTGCATTGCCTTTCCCATTGCGTTTTTAATCAAAGAATCACCGCTTAGAGAAGTGGCGCGCAATAATCCACAGGTGGAAGTGCGCGATTTTCCACTGTCCGAGCGCGAGGTCATTATTTGGATCAGCATGGCCATTATTTTTTGCTGCAATTGTATGGCGGTACCCATTGTGCATTTGGTACCCCTGCTGACTGACAATGGGCGCACCTTGGATGAGGCCACGACCGTATTAACCTTGCTCATGTTCAGTGGCGCTTTTGGACGTATTGTTGGCGGTAAATTGGGCGACACCATTGGCGCGCTGCCCGGCTATATTTTGATGTCCGCGGGGCAAACTGTCTCTGTGCTTTGGTTCCCCTATTTTCACAGCGATATCAGTTTGTATCTGCTGGCTATCGTTTTTGGCTTCACTTACTCCGGCGTTATGTCGTCAATTTTGGTCTGTACAAGAACCATGGTGTCAGCACGATATTCAGGCAGAGCTATGAGTATTACCTCGTTTTTTGGCTGGATTGGTATGGGCACCGGCGGCGTAGTTGGCGGTCTACTGTTTGATGCAACAGGTAATTACGACTGGTCCTTTGGCTTTGCTGCAGGGGTTGGGGTCATTAACTTGATCATTCTAGGGTTGTTTTTTGTGCGCATAAGGACCCAAGGCGCACTGAGTCCAGCCCCCGCCTAGAACGCCCGCCACTGACCTCGATAGTGATCCAGAAGCGTGAGTAATGATCAAGGGAATCACCGTAAACAAAGCTAGCCCCAGCAGCTAATTGCTTTAGGATTGACGCAGGAGAGGGAGAGGATCGTCGAGCATGGCTGTAGATGAAACATCTAACGATCTAGATGAAAACCCAAACAACAATCTGGGTAACAATCTGGGTAAAGACGCTAGCAACACCACAGTTAAAGACACAGCGCCAAACCAAAATCAAAAGTCTGCTTTGGTATGGCTTGGCGTGTTGTTGGTTATTGCCCTTGGCATCTATTTTCAAAACCCTGCCTACGCCCTGCTTGGGGCGCTGGCCTTGCGCTTAATTCTAGACGTAAACCCCATTAAACAAAGCGGCACCATCGGCAAGCTTAGCCTGCAAACGGCCATTGTTTTGCTCGGCTTTTCCTTAGGTATAGACAGCCTGATGCAAATGTCCTCAGACTACGGGTTGATTGTCGCTGTATTTGTTTTAGGCACCCTAGGATTGGGTTTGCTAATGGGCAGGTTGCTGCGCTCTGATCAGGTGGAAACAACCCTAATCGCCAGCGGTACTGCCATTTGCGGGGGTACGGCGATTGCCACCCTTGCGCCGCTGATTAACGCCAAACCTCAGCAATTTGCAGTAGCCACCGCACTGGTATTTTTACTGAATATAATCGCCCTCTTGACCTTTCCCTACATTGGCACTCAGCTGGGTCTCAGTCAGGAAGTATTTGGTGCTTGGGTGGCGCTGGCAATTCACGACACCAGCTCTGTGATGGCCACAGCGACCATATATGGCGACGAGGCGGCTCAAGTTGCTGCTGCCGTAAAGCTTGGGCGAACGCTTTGGCTGATTCCATTAGCCTTCGCTGTGAGCCTCATTTACGGTCGCCGTGAGGCAAAGATTAGGGTACCCACTTTTGTTTTACTTTTTGTCGGCATGGCGATTGTCAGTCGTTTTGTTCCTTTAGAACCCGTCGTAATTGGTTATATCAGCCTGCTAAGTAAAACCCTCTTGGTCATCGCCTTAGCAATGATTGGGTTAGAAATAAACCGCCAGACGCTGAGCCAAATGTCTATGCGCAGTATTGGCCTGGGGGTTGGCTTATGGATTATAGTGGCGCCCGTAGCCTTGGCCCTTGTGCTATATCTTTAGCGAATACGGCACTACAGTTGGTCTAAAACTGAACAAGAAACGAGCTAAAAGCCCCTCTAAGAACGCCTATTAAAACTCAGCCTCTTGTCGCAAGTTTGCATAATTCGGGTAAATATTCCTTTATAACTACTTTTGTTATAACCATAGCGCTTTTTGGTATTTCCGAAATTCAGCGGGTTTGTATACCTTAGCGCGCATGACAGTTTTAAAGACATATTTCGACCTCAAAAGCTTCCTCGCTCTCGGCATTTTTGCCGTGTATCTGGTCACCTCTCTTTTCGCATAAAGCGTTTCTAGGCCTTATACGCCGCTCCTGTTCGGCAAAAAAACGCACCTCAAACTGCCCCCTTACGTGTTCACTCATTTTTAGTCGCCGATAAACCTCAAATTTTACACGTATTTTGTGTGGCGCATTCTGGGTCTCTTTTGTTGAGTTTTTCCGAGCTTTTCGGCGGTTTTTCTGGGCTTGTTTGCCAAAGTTTGTTACACCTTGGTCATCTAGAGGGGAGATACAAATGGCAGAGCGAATAAATTTAGGCGGTACGGCAACGGGGCCTCTTCAAGGCGTTCGTGTCATTGATTTCACAGCTGTGTATTCGGGGCCCATTGCGGCCTCAATACTCGGCGACCAAGGTGCTCAGGTGATTAAGATCGAATCTGCCAAAGGCGACCTGATGCGCGGTGGCCTGCCCAAAAGCAATGGCATGCCAGGACCTTTCGCGGCTATGAATCGCAATAAGCGCTCTCTTTGCTTAGACCTACAAAGCCCCGAAGGCCTTGAGATTGCGCGCAAACTCATCGCAACGGCAGATGTGGTTATGGAAAATTTTCGCCCCGGCGTCATGGACCGACTGGGCCTTGGTTATGATGAATTTAAAGCAGCGCAGCCAAAGCTGGTTTATGCGTCGATTAATGGCGTGGGTGCAACGGGCCCTTACGCCAAGCGCCGTGTCTATGACGCGGTTATTCAGGCCATCAGCGGCTTTGCTACCCTGCAACCCAATGGCGATCCGGCAATGGTGAATAACCTCGTCTGCGACAAGATCACCTCCCTTACCGCAGCTGAGGCCATTGTGGCCGCGCTGTTCCAAGCCGAACGATCTGGCAAGGGCCAGCGGGTAGAACTTTCTATGCTGGACGCCAGCCTATTTTTCCTGTGGCCAGATACCATGCCAAATTACACGCTGCTGGATGACGGAGTTGAAACCGTGCCAGACGGTGATCACAGCATGTTTATGCGCAAAACCAAAGACGGTTGGATTGCGGCAATGCCTGTTCAACAAGCGGAAATAGACGGCACATTTGCATCGCTCGGGCTGCACGATCTGATTGGCGATGAGCGCTTTAAAGACTTTGAGTCTCGAGCGAGAAACCGAGAAACTTTGAACGAATTGATGAACCAAGGTTATAGCCAACTGACCACAGACACCTTGTGTGATCGTTTTGAGCAAAACGATGTACCCTACTCGCGCATCAATATGCGTCATGAAATTCCAGATGACCCCCAAGTTAAAGCCATGCAGGCGCTTTGGACCTACGAGCACCCACGCGCTGGGCAAATTCGCTCACCGCGGCCTCCGGCGCAATTTTCTAACACCCCCAGTAATATTCACGCGCACACGCCGAGCCTGGGTGAGCACAATGGTGAAATACTTCAGGAGTTAGGTTTCAGCCAAGATGAAATAGAGCAACTGAACCAGAGCAGTGTTATTTATTCGGAGCCACTGTCTTAGACTTATTCTTATTCTTAGTCTTTGATTTGGGCCTTTGATTTGGGCCTTTGATTTGGGTCTTTGATTTGGGCCTTTGATTTGAGCCTCTAATTTTGGCTTTAAGCTCTGGCTTTTAACTCTGGCTTTACCCTAGCCCGCAGAATAGTCTGCGGCCTTGTCGTCACATTAATCGTTGGGCTATTCTCCGATCGCCGCAAAAATCTGCTCAAGTTGGTCAATCGGCAGCTTGGGCTGGCGGTCAAAATACAAAAGACCGTTAATCTCCTGCTGCACATCGGTGAGTTGCGTCCAGACAAATCCCTGCAGCGCATCTAAGCTAGACAATCCACGCCCCAGGTCTTCTATCCGTGCCAACAATTCCTGCTCGTTAACTGGCCAGCTACCGTAGGAAAAATGCTCGTCTTGCTGTTGCTCCGGGGTAAAACCCACCCCGCCGCATTCGGTCAATAATATCGGCAAGCCGGATGGGTCAGCGCCAGGCAATGTGGCCACCCTGCTATTGGTATCGTCAGAAACCGTTGTCTGCGGATTACCCTGTATGCCGTTTAGGCGATGATTCAAATCCTTCGAGGCACTGTCGTATAAATGCAGCGTCCATAAGTCTCCAGAGGAGTACTCCCAGCCATCGTTTGCTACAACTGGGCGAGTTTGGTCCAGAGTTTTCGTTAGGTGATAAATTGCATCTACAAAGGCGCGTTGTTGAGGCCGTGAAGACTGATGCCACACACCCCAAGATTCGTTAAAAGGCACCCAGCAAATGACGCAGGGGTGTGCTTGGTCTCGGCGCACCAAAGCCGCCCATTCTTGGGTGAGCGAGTCAACCAAATTGTTTGAAAAAATACGGCCCGAAGGCATTTCGCTCCAAACCAATAAGCCAAGCTGGTCAGCCCAATATAAATACCTTGGGTCCTCTGCCTTCTGATGTTTACGAACTAAATTAAACCCCAGTTGCTTGGTCAGCTGTATATCGCGCACCATGGCCTGATCATCTATTGGCGTATACCACCCCTCAGGAAAATAGCCTTGGTCTAACACGCCACGTAAGTAAATGGGCACACCGTTTAAGCACAACTTGCCGTCACTCACCCTCACTTCGCGTAGGCCGGCATAACTAGAAACTGTGTCTATCACCACGCCTTCGTTGGATAAAAGCACAATGGTCACGTTATAAAGCTGGGGTAAATCTGGCGACCAAAGACAAGGCTCTGGGATATGCAGTGCGGTCTTAATTTCGGAGCGCTGCTGGCTAACCTGGCTTATGAAATATTCTTCAGTAACCGCCTTGCTGGTATCTGGTGCCTGAGCATTGCCAAGTATCTGCGATTTGGTCACGGTTACCTGCACTTCACCGTCAAAACTATCACTCAAGTTAATAGTCAGCGCCAAACTGTTTTCAGCCCTGCTGAACGCGTAGTTAAGCACTTCAATATGCGTGGCTTGAACCGGCTCCAGCCATACGGTTTGCCAGATACCAATGATTGCGTCGTAGTCTATTGGCCACCGAGTATCACCAGCTTGTTTACCTCGCGGCTGCTGCCAAGAACCAGAATCCTTTACCTTTATGGCGAGATGATTCTCTCCCGCTTGCAGCGCTGCGGTAATATTCAACTTTATTGGGCTATAACCACCGGTATGGCTGCCCACAGCGTGACCATTGACAAATACAGTGGTAATAAAATCACAGGCACCAATATTAAGTATGACCTCTTCGCCCTGCCAATTCGGGTTGTCAAAACTTCGGTGATACCAAACCCTTTGCACATCCGGATCAACGGTGCAGCCACTTGCAGCGCTGTTTGGCGCAAAAGGCACAGTGATGGCGCTTGGCCACTCAGTTCGGTTTTGCCAACGCTCACTCACCCCCACGCCATCTGGGTCTGCGGCAAAATCCCATAGACCATTTAGATTCAGCCAGCGATCTCGGCGCAATATGGGTCTTGGGTACTCTGGTCGCGGGTTTGGCATACTCTTCTCTTTCTTCTCTTTCTTCTCTTTCTTCTTTTGGGCGCTGTGTCTGAACATCCACAGACGATTATCTAACGAATGCGTTAATGTTAACTATGCGCAGCTTCTGGCCAATAGCCAACATTACTTATTAGCCAGTGCGTTAGTCCTGCATTTACTTCAATAGGCCGCTCTTGGGCCATCCAATGACCAGACTTAACATAAATTTCAGTTAAGTCTGAACATCTTGCGCGCATAGGATCAGCCAGTGTGCCAGTGGCAGTTTGGCAGACATAATCATATTCACCGTGGAAAAACAGCACGGGTTTAGTAATTGCCACAGAGTTTACCTTGGCGCTAAACGCTGCGTTGTTTTCGTGATTCACGTACCAGGAGCTGGGGCCAAAAAAGCTATTTCGGGCTAAGGCTTCGGCAAAAACATCTGCCTCATTTGGGGAAATAACGTCTAGGTCTATCTCCATATCTGGAATGCCATCAGGACCAAACCAGCCGCCATTTATGCGCGTGTAAGCGGTAGAAGCCGGTTGCCCTGCGCCCGCCGGATCGCCTTTTCTAAACAGCAGTTTCACTGTCTTAAGAGGCTCGGCCTCCATCTCTGCTTGGGCTGCTGCAAAATTTTCGTTATAAAAGAATTGATACTCCCACTGCCCCTTGGGAAAGGTATCTGCGGGATAAATGCTTCGGTCAACATGCGCCATGATGGAGTCCACGCCTGCCTCAAGACCTAACGGTACGCACAAGTTTGCTAGGGCATGAACTATTTCAGGATGATGTAGCGCAACGCTCCAAACCACCGGCGCGCCCCAGTCGTGACCTACCCATACTGCTGGCCCCTCGCCCAATGCTGCGTGTAGCTCCACCATATCCTGCACAGCTTCGCTGACAGCAAAGTCCTCATGTTTAGAATAATTCGATGAGTTACCGTAGCCACGCATATCTGGCGCAATGGCTCTAAAGCCAAGATTGCCCAACGTTAACAGCTGATGCCGCCAACTCAAGGACAGCTCAGGCCAACCGTGCACAAAAAATATTCGCGGGCCGTCTTCAGGGCCGCAAGCCAAATAAGCACTTTTATGCCGAGCGGTTGCTACGCTGCCGTGTTCAATTTCCATCTACTTTCCCTCTTATTCTACTTAACGCTAACCTTACTTAGCTCTAACCTTACGCAATGCTTGCTTTTACTTTATTCATTTTGCGGGCTTAGCGTGCAAAAAGTTAATTAACCTTTGGGCGGCAATAATATCTGCTGGCGCTAAATCAAAATGCGCTAGGTTTTCTAGCGCCACAAAACTGTATTCATCGTGTTCCAAAAGCACAATGTCGCCGCGCAACCATTGGCAGACTACCGGGAAAAACGCTAATTCACCGCCATCGCGCAGTGAAAAACTCGCCAAGACAGCTGTGCCAGCGACCTCAATGGCTAACTCTTCAAGTATCTCGCGCTGAATGGCTTGAAGCGGCGACTCGCCGTGTTCTAACTTGCCACCGGGAAATTCCCAGAAACCGCCCATGTGCTTACTTTGGGGTCGTTTTGCAATGAGCACCCGATCTTCAGCATCAAAAATATAGGCAAGAGCTACTTTGGTAATCGTCTTTTGCAAATTATTCCACTCCAACCTAACCGGCTTACAAACCAAGCGATCTGCGGTTTTGACACGCCGTTCGCAGAATTGGCGATTCCCAGCATAAGGTCCATTAAACCAGTACCGCAAGACTATCCTGCGTTACGTCTTAGGTTCTAGGGCTAACGGTGTGGCAACAAAAAGGCTATGGTTAAGCAGCGTTCCTCTCCAGAAACCAAGAGCAACCAAGAGCGACTTAGAGCGACAGAGCGACTTAGAGCGATAGAGGGAAACTGAGGGAAATAGCAGCGAATGGCAAACGAATGGTGAATAGAGGGAATAAAAAATGAAAATTGGCATTAACGGAACGGGATTGGTACAAAAAGCGTCGGTCCCGGCGGTACGCGACCATGCAATACAGGCAGCAAAAGACGGTTTTGCCAGCTATTGGCTGGCCGAGCACCCTACAGGGGGCTTTGACGCACTGACAGTATTGAGCGCAGTTGGCCAAGTTGTTACAAGCATGGAGCTAGGTACCGCTATTATTCCCACTCACCCCCGTCACCCGATGATTCTAGCTGGCCAGGCACTGACAGTTTCTAACATGATGACGCCGCAACTTACCCTTGGCATAGGTCTTTCCCATGAAACCATGATGGCCCAACTGGGCATTGGTTTTGATAAGCCCATTCGTCATTTACGAGAATACCTAAACGTCTTAATGCCGCTGTTGAGAGAGGGCACAGTGAACTTTACCGGTGCAACAATAAGCTGCGATGCCAAAGTGTTCCGCGCGCCCGAAACCCATGTTCCGGTGCTTGTGGCGGCACTCGGCCCCCAAGCGTTAAGGGTCGCTGGGGCGTTGGCCGATGGCACCTCACTGGCTTGGGTTGGTCCCAAAACAGTGAAAGAGCACATTGCGCCAGAAATTTCCGCTGCCGCAGAAGCAGCTGGCCGCGCAGCGCCAAGAATCATCGCTACCCTGCCCGTCTGCGTGACCGATCAACCCGATGTGGTGCGTGGGGTTATTGGCAAAAATTTGAAAATGTATGGTCAGTTGCCCTCCTACCGGGCCATGCTCGACCGCGAAGGCGTAGAGGGTCCTGCTGATGTGGCCATTGTGGGAACCCAAGACGAAGTTGTGACAGGTATCAACAAAATGCGTGAGGCCGGCGTAACAGATTTTGCAGCATCGGAATTTTACTTGAATCCCGAAGAGGCCCAAGCAACCCGAGAGACTTTGGTTTCGCTTTTGCAATAACGGTGAAACCTGGTCACGTAAAGTACGCCTAACACTCTGCCCAAAACAGACTATAGAGGGTTCAGATCTTGCCGTTAGGCGTTTCTATACAGTAAAGGTGCCAGTAATAACCGGCACGCATTGGCCCGCAATGGACACCGACTCTATCTCCCCAGCAACCTTTTTCGCTTCAAGGAAAATCTCGCTGGGTCGACCCATTTCTACACCTTGAGAAATTTCGTACTTTATATTTGCGTCCATGCGCTGGTCCCGGCTTGCTAGCAGTCCAGCCAGTGCTGCGGAAGCAGAGCCAGTCGCTGGGTCCTCATAAATGCCTGCAAGTGGGCCAAACATACGCGCGTGCACTACGCCAGATTCAGAATGATAATAGATCATCATGCTGACTGATTTTTCTGGATAACCATAGTGCTCATTACAATATTCAAAGGCTGCGATATCTGGTTTTGCAGACTTAAGTGCTTCTAAGTTGGCAACTTGTACTAACGCAAAGGGTAGCCCTGCGCTCGCCACAACCGCATCAACCAAAACTTGTTCATCAGATAACGAAACGCATGGCGCAACGACAGACCTAGGTATGCTGTGCAACTGATGAAATTTTTGCGGCGCGAGAATAGTACAACTGGATACTTCACCGTTCTTTTCTCTCCTCACTTTTGCTTCAACAAGGCCTGCGCGTTCTTCAAAAATCATCTTGTCGCTTGAAACCAACCCCGGAACCCACCCAGGGTTCTCCGCCAATACCCAAGCTGTGCCAACATTAGGATGGCCAGCGAAGGGCAATTCGCTTTGAGGTGTAAAGATCCTCACTTCGGCGGTATTTTTACGATCCCGCGGGGGCGTTACAAATGTCGTTTCCGAATAGTTAACCTCCCGAGCAATTTTTTGCATTTGCTCATCGGTTAAACCCCGAGCATTAGGGAAAACTGCCAAAGGGTTACCCCCAAAGCGCTGATTGGTGAAAACATCTACCGTTGCAAATTCGTAGTCAGCCATTAATTTACCTTATGTAATGTTTATAGATTTTTGTTGGCAACGTTACTTTGCGAAAAAAAACAGCACATTTATCGCAGTGCCGCATTTTGAGAAATATGCGCCACTAGATTGAGTACCCTCAGACCGACTGTGGTGATTTACCTACCAACGGCTATTTCAATCTAGTTAAGAGCGTGTAGATTACGCGGTCAAAGTCTCGGCTCGGCCCTGTATCCACTCAGCCTAGCTATATTAATTCTCATATGCATTTGAATCATCAGCGAATTGCTTTTAAGGGCCTAACTCCTTGGCACAAAATAATTTCAGTAACGCACTAAGACTGCTTAAAAACCCCAATGTAAGCCGGATGTTTGTGTCTTATCTCATCACCTATATGGGTACCGCAATGGCGCCCATCGCGATGGCGTTTGGGGTTTTGGATTTAACCGGCTCCACGGCTGATGCTGCATTTGTCATTGCCGCGCCTACTGTGGCGGCCATTGGTGTCATTTTGATCGGCGGCGCAATTGCAGACCGAACCTCTCGGCAAAAAGTTATTTTCTATGCAGAGTTGTTGGCGATGTCGGCGCAATTGTCCATGGCGTTCCTTTTTCTTTCGGGTTTAGCCACAGTGCCTTGGCTGACGTTTTTTATGCTGATCAATGGCATTGGTATCGCATTTAACGCGCCCGCCTCTACGGGTTTAATTATTCAGTTGGTCGATCGGGAGGATTTACAAACCGTCAACGCAATACTCGGCACTGCGCGTCACGGTGCTATTGCAATAGGCGCAGCCTTAGGCGGACTGTTGGTGGCATGGGTAGGCCCTGGCATGACGTTATTGATTGATGGCGTTTCATTCGCCATTTCAGCCGCGTTAATTTTAAGTCTTAAACCCAGCGCGCAACTTAAGGAAAAAAGTGAATCCATTATTCAGGACCTCAAATTGGGCTGGAAAGAATTCAGCTCACATACCTGGCTTTGGAGTATCGTTTTACAGTTCTCCTTAGTTGTTGCCGCCCTAGAGGCATTTTTTGGCCTTATAGGACCAGCATTCACTCGTGACTACATGGCTGGTGCAACGCACTGGGGGTTTATTGTTTCGGGCTTTGGCATTGGCACATTGGTGGGCGGTCTTTTTGCCATAAAAATCAACCCGCGTTACCCCATGCGCTTAGCCGTGATGATGGTATTTGCATTCCCCTTGGTAAGCCTTGCAATGTTGCTGCGCTCGCCCCTTGAAGTAATTGTGCTTGCGGCATTTCTAGTTGGCTTTTGTGACCAAATATTTTCTGTGTTGTGGTACACAACGCTACAAATAAAAGTTGCTCCGGCCATGATGTCCAGAGTAAGCGCCTACGATCACATTGGTTCAATCGCCCTCGCCCCATTGGGTTTCGTTGCGGCAGGTTTGTTATATGAAGCTTATGGATACCAGACCACGCTAACGGCCACCATTATTCTTGTGGTAATTCCAACGGCTCTGGTATTTTTAGTGGAAGACGTGCGCAATATGACGAATGAGGAAGACTCTAGGAGTGGCAGCAAAACGAGAAAGACCTAAATCGCGATCTGTCTATCCGGTTAGGCGTTTTGGTTAAGCC
>Ga0115008_10002688_pt1 | contig 14710 bp, 18 predicted proteins | sample FraStrMetagenome_FD_87164 | JGI IMG/M metagenome (GOLD analysis project Ga0115008, IMG submission 87164) | Marine eukaryotic phytoplankton communities from Arctic Ocean - Fram Strait ARC3M Metagenome | ecosystem: Environmental > Aquatic > Marine > Oceanic | place: Fram Strait | collected...
TAAGCTCCCATAATAGACTTTATTTATAAGTCTAAAAATCAATGGTTTTGTTACATAAATCAGGTAAAAAACAAAATGTAATACTTATTAATTATGGAATGACAGAAATCTAATTTTTCAATACTAAAAAGATCATGCTAATAGCAAAACCAATTGTAGCTGAGATTAAATTATATTGAGATTTAAGTTTTTTATCGATATGAAATTCTTTAACAAAAATCTTGTAGTGACTGCTAATAAAAATTAGCACTAAACTAAATACAATAAAGAAAATAGAAATTAAAACATATCTAATATCATCGACCAAGTAATCATTAATCCAATCTTTATAAACCGAAAAAAGAATGTTAAATAACAGAAAGTAGAAATACTGGGTAATCATAACCCAACCATATCGATTTCTAAAAAACAATCCAATTAATGGAATTTATACGATTAAAGGAACTCTAAAAATCGAAAAGGCGACTTCCAAATGAACCCCTGAACTAAATTCGAAACCTTCAATCTCATAAAAATTAATAAAAGATTTTACAGCACTTATGCCAGCAGCAATTAGCATAAAAAACAAGAACAATTGAATAATACGAATTAGCTTAAACTTCATAAAGCTTAGTTATTCTCCAACCCCTTCAAAGAGTCCAACCTACGTTGCAATGCCTCAATTTCTGAAGCATTCTTATTCACTTTAGGAATCACAGTCAAAGAATCCACTATACTCTGTAAATCTTCATCTGTAATTTCTTTTTGGTAGTAATATCCAATACCTTCACCAGCTCTCCATGCTTCACCTAATTGGTTATACACTTCTTCGTCCCAAGTACTAGGATGTTTGACATCAATCCAAATAACATCACGGTACTCGCTATCCACTAGAACTAAATCTGGAGTTGCAGAACCATCAAACTGCTTGGCATCTGTATCGCTAATTGCAGAGATTGTTCCTAAAAAAAACATACGTCTTTTTCCCGCAATATACTTTATATACGGTCTAAATTCTACAGGTGTATTGGCTGTCCAATCAATTTCTTTCTTAGATTCTTTTACTTTTTGAGGCATTGCAGAAACTCCTGCATAACCTTCCTTTCTAGAAGCATGATCATAATAATAAATTTTATCTAGTCCGTCGGCTGGCACAAACACACTATAACTTAAACTGGTACGCTCATCACCAATTGGTTCTAATCCAAACCAATGATATAAACCCGTGTAGGCATCACTCTCAGAACCTGCAAAATCAAAATCGGTCACATAAGGTTGTTGGTTTTGATCTTTAGACATTAACGGAACTTTAACCGCTGTCAACATATTCCATGGTAATGGATCACTAAATCCACCGAGGAACTTTAAAGATTCTGCCTGCAATTTTGATACTTTTTCGGCTAATGTGTTTTGTTTTGTTAAGTACGGAAAGTTGTTCATTTCTTCTGGTGAAATAAAAGTTCCTTTTCCAATGGTTATACGTTCTATATAATCGTTCATATCGTGCTCACCATTATCTACAACCATAACACCACCAAAACTCGGATAAGGAAAGAAAAATCCCTTCCATTTAATTAAACTAACCACCTGAACCCATTCTCCTGAATCATTTTTCATGTAGAACGTATCGCTTGGCTCATAATTAACAAGCATCCAAGGATTAAATCGTTGCACAACTGCATTGTATGTATTGCGACTAAACTTTAAAGTTTCACCAATTGAAAAGGTCACCGGAATTCTATTTTCATTTGAAAATCTTGGAAACGGTGTTGTACTTGATACTGCAAACACTTCTTCTGTATTATCGCTTATTTGTTGAAATGTGTAATTTTCTGATGGTTGGATAGCCATCGTCCATTTATTCTCATCTTCAATACGAACTAAATGCGGAAGCGATACATCTTTGGTTTCCCCAACACTTTCATTTGCCATGGTAAAAATGTTTTGAAGCGGTTGGATACGCTCGTTACGAGTTAAAGGCAATTCGTTTATCTCTACTTTATTTAAATCATTGTATACATTATATGTTCTCATATAATCATACATCTTAAAATGCCAACCCACTACATAGATTAAACCAAAAAACAACAATAGTACAGCGATAATTCCCAAGCGTTTTCCTGTGCTTGCTAAACTACGAAATTTACGAAGCCCGAAAAACAAAACCAACAGACTTAATAGAATTATGAATATAAATTTCCGAAGAAATAATAATCCAGGTTGGTAATCATCTCTAAATGCAAATAAAGCAATGAGTAAGATTAGACCTAAAAATAGGGTTATGAATTTTTGCTTTGCGCCTTTGTTCCAGTATGATTTGATCATTGGTTATGTTTTGTTATTCTGCACTGCGATGCAGAATCTATTGTGAAATTTATTTGGACTCCGTATTAAGTGCCGAATAACAGTCGAATATTACATTAGACCCTTATCTTTCAAACGGTCACGTGCAGATTTTTCGTCTACTTTTTGTTTAGATTCTACCTTAATTTCTTGTTTAGCTTCCTCAACAACTTTAGCGTCTCTGGTCTTTAAATCTTCAATAAAATCTTTGCTTTTTTCTACTGCGTTGTCAAACTTATCCTCTAGAGACACACTTTGCTCTTCTATAACTTTTCCTGATTTTAGAACAAAATTAGCCAAATAGGTTCCTAATAAAGTTCCTGCTGCAAAAGATGCAAATGCAGAAATTCCTAAATAACTGCCAAATATGGAAATAGGTGTTAAAAACTCAACAATCAAAGCAGCGATTAAAACGACAGTTACCACAAAAATAAGTCGAGGTAAAAAAGCTTGTTGATAAATAAAGCCTTTTTGACTATCTGCTGCCATTTGTAATTCTTTACTATTCACCAATTTATTGACGAAGCGATAAACTCCATTTCCGTTAGACTCTCTCCAAAACAGGAAAATTCCAAATAAAACAGAAACGATAAAAATAATAATGTCTAATCCCATAATTGTTGGTTTTAATGATGCTTTATAATGTTAGTCTAATTTTATTAGATATTGTTACCAATCGTTTCAATCACCCAGTCTTTAAGAGAGTCATCCCAAGTCGTATATTGTTTATAAAACTCTTCTTTATCATACCAGTATAAGAATAAGACATCTTTTGGAGCGATATTAACTAATAATTTCCAAATTAAATCTTGATGCTTGGGATGCAAGCTAGAATGTGGCTCGTGCATTGCTTCAAATAAGTTATCATCTACAATATCTGCTATTTTATATTGATTACTAGTCTCCATTTTTTCTACATATCGCTCAACGCTCATCACCTTTTTACGAGTATCAATGTCAACTTTATTCAAATAACTTTTAAATAATATCGGGTCGTTAAGGATATCTCGTATTGGGTGTTGCGTCTCTTTTAAATGCAACGCAAACTCAAACTTCTTGATACGTTCATATCGTTTCGTCTTAACTATATCCTCTAAGTCATAAGCGATAATAATATGATCTCTAAGTTTCTCCATAAGTTCAGGCTGAGAAATATGAAAAATCATAACCTCTTGAAGGGTATCTTTAATAGCTTCTTTGTACCATTTCATATCCTCAAATACAACTATCGGAGTAATAAAATCCCGAAGCACATAAACACCTCCAAAAGATTTCGTGTAGAACGAATCTGTGACATAATTTACAGACCTTAATTCTAAATCTCGTTCTCTTAAGTCTCCATACTTATTAGCAGATTCTAATAACTGATTATGCAGATCTTCATCAATAAAATTATTACCCGTTTTAAACTTTTCAATAAGTTCGAGTTGTTCTTCTCGTACATTATCAAGATTATCAATAAGATGAAATTTAATAGTCACAATTTGATATCTCAACACATCTAGTGGCTCATAAAACGCATCTATACTTTGATCAAAATCAATACAAATAGCAGAATCTCTAGTAATATCATTAATTCGTTCTCCATGAACCTTAAAGACAGATTGCATCATTTCCCTATCAAACGTATGATACGGGATGTACACCGGTTTTTTGTTTTGCAAAGGCGAAATGATAATACCATGCGGATTTGATTCTCCATTACACAAGTAATTTCCATTCTCTTTTTCTTCAGCTATTTCTGGACTCCAACCAATGCCATCAATATGAAAATGAGTAAGTTTAGTTTCAGTAAATCCGAGTTTTTTAAGGCATTTATTATAACGCTCAACTAGCTTTCCGCTCACGGGAATTAATTCACTTCTATATAAATTTGCTGCTTTTAGTTTTTGCATGATATTTCCGAATCAGCGGTAATCTTATTAATTTTTTGTCCAAACTATTATTTGAAAAATTCCTCCAAGAACTCCAATTATGAATAATAAAAGTGTAATCATTAAAAAAAAAGGAGCTAATTTATCTTTCAATGTTTCTGTATATGGCTTAGAAATGACGATATCTTCTCTAAATTTATAAATTGGTTTAATTATTGAAAATGAGTCCTTTATGTCATGCCCAAACCAATCTCCTCCATTAATCTTTATTATATCAATTTCATTTTTAGATTCATTAATTTTTCTAAAACTTACTAATAATTCTCTAGCGAGTAATAACTAACCATCTTTATTTGAACGTATACATGATGATAACTCTTCTCCATTATTTTCAATAGGATCATAATCTAAATCAATATACCCTTTTTCTTCAGAACTGTTTAGTTCTAAAATATCGATAATTGTATTTAATTCTTGTTTTTTCATAATTCCCCATTCCCAAACTGCTCTCTAGCTTCAGTTTCAATATTTAATTGATTAATTCTAGAATCTACTTTTCGTTTGAAATCGGTATCTGCAATTGTCGCCACGTTATCCAAATAGCGAACGACTTCTTGTCGGCGAATTTCAGAAAAATCTAAACCTTTCATATTGCCACGCATCAATTCTTGAAGCATATTAAACTTGGTTTCATAATCTTTCTTGAAATACGTTTCTGGGTTTTCAAACCAATCTTTTTCTAAATCAAAATCTGTTAATCTTAAAGACACAGCACTTTGAATATTCCTCACATCACGAGACGAGAAGAATGGAAAAATTCTTTGAATTTCTTTATATAAATTAGCATAAAACAAATGATCTGTTGCTTTATATTGCTTTTCTATTTTATCATAAGCATCTAAAACTCGTTCCTCTGTTGGTTTATCAGACACGCTAAATATTTCCCCCATATTCTTTGCTAGACCTTGATCTTGCAAATAGTTATAGTTTTCTGGACCTTGCATATTTACAAAATCTGGCATTGTAGAATCTAACTTTCGCCACCATAAATGATCTTGATCTAAGAAATCATGTTCTGTTCGTGCACCATCAATTTTAAAACGTCCTTGTACACGAGAAATAATTGCTTTATCCAGCATTTCTGGTAAATTCGTGAATAATCCGATAGAACTATTTCCGTAGTTAACAGCATAAGCGCCTTCCGTATATCTCAAAAACACACCAATAACTTCTTTTACACCTGCGGAAACTCCCTGGGCTGTACGTTCTTGCAAATTATTTTCAGCATCATCTATAGGCGCAAAAATTAATTTAGTAGGATCTTGCATTGGTTTCATCCAATCGACCATTTTTTCTGCAGAACCACCTTGAAAAGTCGAAATCAGTGTATCTGGCATTGGGTGAAACAAGAACGGAATATCTAAATTATCTGAATGTTCTTTCAATCGTGTTGCAATGGCAGCGATTAACATACTTTTTCCGGTTCCTGGTATTCCATAGCCCATAAAAACAGGCATAAAACCACCAAGTTCTTGAAACGGATTCTTCTTTGCCTCAAAATCGTAACTCAACATACGTTCTGTCAAACGACGTGCAAAATGTTTTGCATCTCTGTTTCCTACAATTTGCTCAAACTTAATTTTATTAAATTCGACACTTTTTGCTGTGCCTTGAAATACATTATCCCAACCTGAAACTGCAAACTCTGAGTCCTCTAATTTATAGGTTCTATCAGCGATTGTCTCGGTATACTCCAAACTACTTTTACGCATTTGGATTTCGGCAATTAACGCCTCAAAATACACAACCGTGAAATCTATGACGTCTTTATCTGTTTTTATGATCTCTGGATGTCCTAGATATTTATCATAGTAGAATAATGCACATGAAATTCCTTTTAATGGTGACATTAGTGACACTTCTGGAATTCCCGCAAATTTATTTTTCATGACGCTCAAATCATCAGAAGCGACGTTCTTTAAATCATGTAATATTTTATATGAGGTCGCAAATAACATAAACGCTGTACTGGTTTGCATTTTACTTTCATACTCACGTTTTCCAGAATTATCTAGAGCAGATCTGTTTTCAGACAAACTAGATAACCCAGAAGAATCATAGAAACTGTCTTTAATCCAAATACCTAAAGTAATCCCTTCTTGAACTGCAAATAATGTGTGATTTAAATGAATTGGAATTGCGATAGACTCTGGTAACAAACGTTTCTTTAACTCTAAAATGGTTTTCGAAACCGATGTCACATCTGTTGCTCCATTTCCTTTTGCGCGAGATAAGTACAACAATATGGACTCATCTTTAGCGTCTTTATCTTTGTTTTTTGCTCTCTGGCCTTGCTCCCATTGAATACTTTTTATATAGGATGTGGCTTCATCACGAAGCATATCGAGTTCATTTTGTTTAATAGGAAATGTTGAGTTGTGTTCCATTCTTTATAGTCTTCAGTTGGGCAGTAGTTACTATTGTGTTTACTCTGCCGATTTATTCGTTTAATTATCTCTTAAATACTCCTCATTTTGAAAGAGGATCGGTTTTTGATTCTTTCAGCAATAGGCGTGCTGGTTAAAACCCTTAAGTCTTTATTTCTATAATTTTACTTTTTCAATGTCAAATCTGCAATCTGAATAGGTGCCTTAGCCAACTTATTCATAATCTCAGGTGTCTTATTATACAATAATTGTATAATTCTATGTGGTGCAAACACATAGCGTTGTCTAAAAATAGCGTCCCATTTTTGGAAGGTTTGTTTACTAAAGAAACTACCTTCTTTAAATTCACTTTGTGATTTTACTTCATCAATTTTAAATGAAATAGCATACGATTCTAATGGGATTGTTTTTTCTGCAATACCTTGTAAAATAGCATGTGTTACTTTATTCTCATCTTTTGCAAACACATTATGAATAGGTCCTAAGTCAACACGTTTTATAAGCTTCGGAAACATGTTTGGAATTCGTTTATCAATCCCATAAGCCATCGTGTCCATTGCCATTTCTCGATCTGCAACTGTTTTTAAAGCGTAATAAATATCATCTCTATCCTTTAAAGGATTTCCATCATAATTAAAATACATGTAGCAAATAAACGGTCTATTATGCGACACATCATAAAAGCTCCAACTTACCATGTATTCTCCAGCAGATCCTTGTGGTGCTTCTATAATTTTACCTTGAACAAAACGATTAAATATGTATTCTTTTTTAGCCGATGTATAGTACACAATAGAAGACGCTTGAAATAATTTGCGCTTAGAAATGGGTTCTTTCTTTCGCAACAATGTATCTAAGAATTCCTCTTTTAAAATGTCAACATCTGTAAGCTTGCCTAAATAGTCATCTCGTAATTCTAAATCATTAAACAAATAACGAAACTCTAAATAATTAGGAAACCCAGAATCGGTTAAATCCACTTTCATATTCTCCTCGTCATCATACATGTACTTGACACGCATAGCTTCTATAGAATACAAGAGCAAATCTGAATATTGCTTAAACAACAAAATTTCTTTCTCTTCTAAGATTTGCTTTTGTTGCACAGCCACAATGAGTTCCTTAAGCGAGAAGTCTACCATTTTATGGTAAAAAACATACTGCTCTTTGGAGTCTAATACTGCAGAATCTAAAGGTGTTACAATCATTTATTAATCTTGAATATTATAAACTTAACGGTTTTGTTGCGATGAAATGAAATTCACGTTCGATATCATATTTAAATCGTTTTACACTTTTCCTCATTATAAAATAAGGTATCCCAAACATAAAAAGCGCATGCATTAAGATGAAAGGAAGTACAAAAAATGATGTTTCTTCACCAATTCCTCCAAAAATAAACACACCTATAAACACAGAATAGAATAACAAAGCAAAAACAAAGAAGACAATCATGACGTTAGCAAATCCGTTAATATGGCTTTCAACAATTAACTTATCTGATACTTGCCTATATGTTCCAGTTAAAGTTGCCATATTCATTTTGGTATCAAAAAAACGTCGTTTACGTTTTAATTTAAAGCCATCATAATCTACAGTTCCTTTATATTCATTCTTACTTGATGAGAACAAATCTCCCATATCAGAGAATAATCCTAACGAAGACACATCCACTTGATCTCTGAGCTTTGAGTAAAAATCTAATTTAGAAATATTTAATTCTACATTGAAATCGTCAATCAGTTTTATTTTTCGTAATAAGCTTTTCATTAATACATCTCAAGTAATTACAATTAAAAATTGTATTTTTCTTTACAAACGTGCTCGTTCGTTACGACTACAGTTGTTCCGTTTTTTAAAGTTTTGGTTTCTTGTATTTCTGAACATTCTTTGTGGTCGTTTGAATCTTTTACAAATAGGATGGCTAAAACTGACATTAAAATTATAGCAAAAGAGAACCGTATTGTTTTATTCATATCCTTTTATTTTGTGAATTCATTCTCTTGTTTTTTATCCCATCTTCGTTTCACAATAAAAATTAAAAGAACGATTAATGTTGATAAACCAGAATGCAATAACGATTCATTAATGTCTGAATCATGCAGGAAAAAATAATTTAAAACTGTCATAACAGGAAAAAAAACTGTAATAAAATCAAGTAAACCTTTATTACTTATATTCTTCATTTTATCTATTTCAATTAGAGACTAAACCGCGTTAGGGATGGAGCCATTGTTGGAGCTCCTCGTAGAGAGCGACTTGTGATAACTTGACCTAATTTTGCTATTGAAAGCAAAATTAGGTAACGCAATCATACTTATTTTAAGATAATAAATCGTCGTCGTTTGCTTCTGGTTTTGGTTCACCTTCTGGCTCGCCATCTCCATTTCCAGCTCCTCCTGAAGGTGCATTAGCATCGGCTGCATAGTAATCTTCAAAAATCTCTTTCATGTCGATACCGTAACGCTCTGCAAAATTCTTTTGAATAGACTTATCCTTCTCACGAATTTCTTGTAATGCCTCAGCATAACTACCATATACGCCTTGCATCACTTTTTCGTGAACTGGTATATTATCCATCATTTCTTGACGTGCTTTAGCACTTGCAGTATGCATTGATGCGAGTGTTTCTCCAATATGCTCATCGGTTTTAACTCCTAAATGTTCTAAAATAGCAGCGAATTCTTGATCTGTACGTGCTTTTAATGCCACGACATAACCGTCATAATATTTAAGACGCTCATCGGTATCAGACTTTAATTTTGCGCGATGTGTCTGCAAATTACTACGCAGTGACGTTAATACTTTAATCGTCAAATTGTGTTTGTGTACAAAACTGTCTTTTGAAGCTGCAAGAGTTGTGTAAGCGTTTTTAAGACCTTCTAACTCTTCTACTTTTTGTTCTAGTGTTGTGACTTTGCTCAACGCTTCAGAGTATTCAGTAGATTGTTTATCTGCAACTTCTTCTAAACCTTGACGTGCTTGTTTAAGCAACGCATATTGTTCTTCTAATTTATCTTCGACTTCTTTTTTCTTCTGAAGTGCCTTTGTATGGTTATTACTCGCTTCTACAATAGCAGTTTTAAGGCTTTCCTCAACTTCTTTAATTTCAATCTCACGGTCTTTTAATCGCTTAACCGCAGCTTGACTCTTAAATGACAATTCATTTAATAAGGTTTGAACATCTGCTGTTTCAATACGCTGTTGAAACATAGCCTTAGCTTCATTATCGGCTGCATCACGTGTTTTTTGAGCTGCTGTCAATTCTTGCTCAGCATCTTTTATTTTACCTTTTCTTCCAAAGAGGTTATTCCAAAATGTATCTGGTTTTGCATTCGCATCTTCCAATTCAACTTTTGCACGCTCTAAACGTTTGATCGCATCATCAATGATTTTTTGTTCACCTGCATTTAAAGCAGAAAAACCTTCAAACATAATTCCTACCTCATCTTGGTAATCGGTCAAATCTTTAATCGCATCTAACAATGTAGTACGATCTTTTTCGGCCATATCAACAACATTGTCTAATGTTGCATTTAAGATTTTTTGGCGACTTTCTGGATCATCTTCTTGAGCAAGCTTTGACTTCATTTGGTCAATAGCTTTTCCCCAATTAACATCTACTTTCTCCGTTTTCTCATTGGAATTTGTTTCTAATAAATCAAAATCATCAGCCATATTTATGTTGTGTATTAAGTTGAACTCTATTTAGGTTAAGCAATTTCGTTAAAAAATATGATTTTAGAAACATAAACTGCCTAAAATATATGTAGTAAAAAGTATTGTTTTGTTACAAACTAATTTGGTAAACTTATAGTTACTATCTTTAAATTCTAAAAAAATATAGATTATGAAATTTTACTATTTAATCCTATCACTACTGTGCTTAACTGTTACTTCTTGCAAAACAGACTCAAAAAAACAGTCTAGCGCAGTTGCAGAGACAAGCACTAAAGATTTGGTTGCTAAAGCACCAAGTCAAGACAACAAACTAAGAATTCATCCAATTTCTCACGCAACAATGGTTTTATCCTTTGGAGAAGATGATATTTATGTGGATCCAACTGGAGGCGCTGAAGCTTTTAAAAGTTTTTCTTCTGCAGATATCGTCCTCATCACAGATATTCATGGCGATCATTTAGATCTTGAAACATTACAAGCTTTGGATTTGTCTAATACTACCATAATAGCTCCAAAAGCTGTAGTTGAAAAATTACCGAAAGATTTAAAAACAAAAATAACCGTCACTTTAAATAATGGTGACACCTATAATTCAAACGGACATCAATTTGAAGCCATTCCAATGTATAATTTGCGTGAAGAGGCTCTTAAATTTCATTCTAAAGGGCGAGGAAATGGATACGTCATAACAATAGATGGCGAACGCATCTATATTTCTGGCGATACTGAAGATATTCCAGAAATGAGAGCACTCGAGAATATTGATAAGGCTTTTGTTTGCATGAATTTACCGTACACGATGACTGTTAAAAGCGCAGTTAGTGCTGTGTTAGAGTTCAATCCAAAGCAAATTTACCCATATCATTATAGAGGAACCGAAGGATTAAGTGACGTAGAAAACTTCAAAACGCTTGTTAATCAAGGTGATGAAAGTATTGAGGTTATACAACTAGATTGGTATAAGCAGTAAACTTATTAACTATTTTTTGTAAGATTGCTCATAAGTTTGGTCGATGAAGTGTAATTTTTATCAGATAAAGTGTTTTATTTCAATTTATTATGTATATTTGAAAACCAAATCATTTCAAACCTAGTACAATGTTAATAACCCTTAGTTCACACATTTCCCTTGTAAGCACGATGCAACTTACTATTGTCCTCATCGTCACTGCTTCTATATTCTTGGTTTTCATTGCAGTTGCAATTATTAAGATGTATAAATTAAAAGCAGAAAACAAGAAATTATTAGATAGTAGTTTTTATAAAACTGATGTAGACAAGAGTTATACAGATTTTACCGAAGGCCATTTGTATGATAATAATTCGTAATTATGAATGAAAATATTCTAATGGATGAAAATCTAGCAAAAATTACAACTATTTTAGCAATCGCGTTGATGACTATTTTAGGTTTATTAGCATTGAATTTATTTAAAATTCAAAAACTAAAAAAAGAAAACGAAAAGCTTAAAAAGCAAATACAACTGCAATAAAACGCTAAAGGATGATAATTTTTTTATCATTGATAGTCTTCAATGTTCTCTCACTAATTTTTTGTTTTAAAACTAAAAAATTCCTTTATACAGTTTCTCCTAAAAAACAATGGAGAAAAACAACTAAAGAATTTGACAAGAACTTTAAAAAACTTAAAGAACTAGATCTCTCAAATAATTACAAGTTGAGTTCAGATTATATATATTAAAAAAGCCAGCGAATGCTGGCTTTTTTATGTGTAATATTTAGTTATAAACTTATCGCACTAACTTCTTATACTTAATTCGCTTCGGCATTAAGTCTCCACCCAAACGTTTCTTCTTATTCTCTTCATAATCTGAGAAACTACCTTCAAAGAAATAGACTTGACTATCACCTTCAAAAGCTAAGATATGTGTACAAATACGATCTAAAAACCATCTATCGTGAGAAATAACTACTGCACATCCTGCGAAGTTCTCAAGACCTTCCTCTAAAGCTCTTAACGTGTTAACATCAAGATCATTGGTTGGCTCATCTAAAAGCAATACGTTACCTTCTTCTTTAAGCGTCATTGCTAAATGCAAACGGTTACGCTCACCTCCAGATAATAATTTCACAGCTTTGTTTTGCTCGCTACCTGAAAAATTAAATCGACTTAAATACGCTCTAGAATTCACTTGCTTTCCTCCCATCATGACCATTTCTTGCTCATCACTAAAGTTTTGCCAGATTGATTTTTCAGGATCTATATTAGAATGCTTTTGATCAACATAAGCTAGTTGAGCTGTTTCACCCACTTTAAACTCACCTTTATCAGGTGTTTCTTCTCCCATAATCATACGGAAAATTGTCGTTTTACCTGCACCATTTGGTCCAATAACACCAACAATACCAGCTTGGGGTAAATTGAAATTTAAATCTTCATATAACAATTTATCATCATAACCTTTACTTACACCAATAGCTTCAATAACGTTTGTTCCTAAACGTGGACCATTAGGTATGTAAATTTCTAACTTTTCGTCAAGCTGCTTTTGATCTTGACTCATCATTTTATCGTAATTATTCAAACGCGCTTTTTGCTTTGATTGACGTCCTTTAGCGCCTTGACGAACCCATTCTAGCTCACGTTCTAAGGTTTTTTGACGCTTAGAAGCAGTTTTGCTTTCTTGAGCCATACGCTTAGACTTTTGATCTAACCATGATGAGTAATTCCCTTTCCATGGTATACCTTCTCCTCTATCAAGTTCTAAAATCCATCCAGCGACATTATCTAAAAAGTATCTATCGTGAGTTACTGCAATTACAGTTCCTTTGTATTGTGCTAAATGATGTTCTAACCAGTGTACAGATTCAGCATCCAAGTGATTGGTAGGCTCATCTAATAATAACACATCTGGCTCTTGTAATAATAAACGACATAGCGCAACACGACGACGCTCACCACCTGAAAGGACACTAATTTTCTTATCACCATCTGGAGTACGTAACGCATCCATAGCAATTTCTAATTTGGTATCTAACTCCCAGGCATTAGCTGCATCAATCTCATCTTGAAGTACTGCCTGCCTATCCATTAATTTTTGCATCCTATCTGCATCAGAATAGACTTCTTCTAGACCAAACATATCGTTAATCTTATTGTATTCATCAAGGATAGCAACAGTTTCTGCAGCACCTTCACGAACAATCTCCATAACAGTTTTGTCTTCATCAAGCTTTGGCTCTTGCTCTAAAAACCCAACAGTATAGTCTTGTAAAAAGGTGACATCACCTTGATAGTTCTTATCAATACCTGCTATAATTTTAAGTAAGGTAGATTTACCAGAACCATTTAAACCTAGGATTCCAATTTTTGCTCCATAAAAGAAACTTAGGTATATGTTTTTAAGTACTGGTGTGTTTGAAGTCTTAAACGTCTTGGTTAAACCAGACATTGAGAATATTACTTTTTTATCGTCAGACATATGTTATGAAATTATTATTTTGTTTGTTGTTGCGTTGTTAGCTAACCTCCTAAATCATTGATCAAACAACGTTATTAGATTATGTTTTTGCATTCGAGTAAAACTGTCTACTGTGACTGAATTACATTCTGCCTTTTAAAGCATTAAACACCCACGCAATGCAGAAAAATCCAACACCTACAGCAGCAAATCCCCAACCAGCAACATCATCATATCTAAATGCACCTAAAGCGATTAAACTTAATCCTACTATTATCATTATTGTGGTAGCCCAAGCTAACACCGTATTTTTATTCATTGCCATATTCCAATTTTTTAAGGGAAATACAAATATCGCATTTTTTAAACAAAAAAAGCATCCCGTTACAGAATGCTTTTTTGCTATTAACCAATTATAAAATACTTAGTGCATTGGAACCTCGATAATAATCAATTCTGATTCACTAGTTGACTTAATATCAACATTATAGGTATCTGAAACACCTACTGCGTCTCTTTTGTTAAGCTTATGATCAGCTACTTCTATGTCACCATCTAAATGAGTACGATAGATATATGCTTGCTGACTAATCGGCAAAGCCTCACCTTCCAACTTATCCTTTGGAGCTATTACAGTTTGCAATTGATTCCTTTTTTCTTCGGAAGAAAATGCACGTTGTTCATAATTAGGCTCAACGTTCATCTCTTCTGGCATAATCCATAATTGAAGAAAATTGACCTCATCCGTTTTGCTGTCATTAAATTCAGAGTGTGTTAAACCTGTTCCTGCACTCATGACCTGAACTTCACCAACCTCTATTGCGCGTTTATTACCCATATTATCTTTGTGAGACAATGCACCGCTTAAAGGGATAGAAATGATTTCCATGTTTTGATGAGGATGCGTACCAAAACCCATTTTGGGTTTTACGATGTCGTCATTAAGCACACGAAGCATACCAAA
>Ga0115008_10002689_pt1 | contig 14705 bp, 8 predicted proteins | sample FraStrMetagenome_FD_87164 | JGI IMG/M metagenome (GOLD analysis project Ga0115008, IMG submission 87164) | Marine eukaryotic phytoplankton communities from Arctic Ocean - Fram Strait ARC3M Metagenome | ecosystem: Environmental > Aquatic > Marine > Oceanic | place: Fram Strait | collected 2012-06-18
TACATCTCCCCGTTCTTACCCCGCACCGCCGCCTCCAGCTCCCGCGCCACGCGCTCGGCCGCGTCCTCGTCGCCGACGAACCGTCCCGGCGTCGGCGTCGGCGTCAGAGAGGACACGTGCCCGCGGCGGTTCACCCGCCGCGGCGCCGCGAACCGGGTGTTCTTTGAGACGGTCTCCTTGGGCGGGCCTTGCACCATGGCCTGCATCTCCGCCGCGCTGGGCGCGAGGCCGTCGGGCGGGTAGTACAGCTCGTTCTTAGCCTTGAACTTTGTGAACCGCAGCGGCGCGCCGACGCCGTCCTCCGTGCCGGACCCGTCGGTGACGGCGACGAGGGCGCCCGCGTCGCCGTTCCCGAGCGCGCGGCGGCGCTTCATATCCCGCTCGCCGGCCTCGATGCGCAGCGTGCGCTCCGCCTCCTTCGCGTCCATCGTCGCCTGCTGCTGCCAGCCGTACCGTGAGCTTCGCTTCGCGTTGTGCGTTTCGAGGATCTCGCGGAACGAGTCGTTGTCCTCGGACGTGTGCTTGGCGGCGAACTGGTCGAGGCTCATCCTCGAGTCCGCCGCTCGATTCGCCGCCGCCGCGAGCTGCGTCGCGTCGATACCGCCGTAGTACCCGCCCCGCGGAGTGCCGGGCACCGAGCTCCCGGGCGTGACCCCGCTCCCGCTGCTCCCGCCGAGCGACGGGGTGTCCAGGATCCCGCCCGGGGTGCCGAGGGCGTCGCGCTGCCGCCGCTGGATGTTCTCCTGCGCGCGTCGCATCTGCTCCGGGTCCCCGCTGTTCCTCGCCTCCAACCACTCGAGCTTGTTCTTGAGCCTCGGGACGTGCGGGAAGTAGTCGCGCGTGATGATGGCGTCCAGCCGCTCGGTCCACTCGTCCTCGTCCAGCACTTTCTGCCTACGCGCCCTGTGCTGGGGTCTGACCATCGGCGGGGGCGGGGGCATGAGCGCGGTCGCGTCCTTCGGCACGAGCGTCGCCACCGTCGACGACGTCCGACCGGTCCCGCCATCGCCATCCCGCGGGGCCGTGCCGACGACGTCCTTCCCGACCCGGGCCATCGCCTCCTGCCAGTGGTGTCTCCCCTCCCAGGTGTGGCCTCGTGTGGCTAATTTCTTCCCGTCCCTTCACGGCTCCGGAACGAAATGCAAAACGGGCCACCAACCGTCGCGTAAACCCTAACAACAGATCGTCGTTGTTGGTTTAATTACGCCATATCACCAAATTTATATGGTTCATAGTGTCATCTAAATAGTCAATTACAAAAACTAATCTTATATGAAAAGATTCTCACGACAGTGTTCAAGTCACAACGAAACGAATGGCCCGGAAGCGTTTTGGCAAAGTTTTGGCAACCACGAGCCGCTTTTTCCCGCAAAACTATTAAAGATGCCGAAAGACGGCGCGGCGTCCCTCTCAATCCTACGCGGTGCACGCTCGTGTCACCACATACAACCCAAAAAAACAAAAAAAAGAAACAAGGAAGATGTCCGCTCCCGCCGCTCCCGCCGCGCCCGCCGCGCCCGCGTCCGGCCTCTCCGCGACGAGCCTCTACTGCGGCGACCTCGACAGCAACTGCACCGAGGCGCAGCTCTACGAGCTCTTCTCCACCATCGGTCCGGTGGTGTCCATCCGCGTCTGCCGCGACCTCATCACCCGCCGTTCCCTCGGCTACGCCTACGTGAACTTCCAGCAGGGTCCCGATGCCGCGCGCGCCATCGACGTCCTCAACTTCAACCCCGTCAACGGCAGGCCCATTCGCATCATGTACTCGCAGCGCGACCCCGCGCTTCGCAAGTCCGGCGTCGGCAACATCTTCATCAAGAACCTCGACAAGGAGATCGACAACAAGGCTCTGTACGACACCTTCTCCCAGTTCGGCAACATCGTCTCCGCGAAGGTCGCCGCCGACGTCCAGGGAGTCTCCAAGGGCTACGGTTTCGTTCAGTTCGCCGAGCAGGAGGCCGCGGAGCAGGCCATCGAGAAGGTGAACGGGATGCTCCTGAACGACAAGCAGGTGTACGTCGGCCCCTTCCAGCGCCGCAACGAGCGCGGCGGCGGCCCGACCATGTTCAACAACGTGTACGTCAAGAACATTCACGAGTCCATCGACGAGGACAAGCTCAAGGAGGTCTTCGGCGCCTTCGGCAAGCTCACCTCCGTCGTCATCATGAAGGACGGCGAAGGCAAGTCCAAGGGCTTCGGCTTTGTTTGCTACGAGGAATCCGAGGGTGCCTCCGAGGCGGTCGAGAAGCTCGACGGCTACGACAAGATTGAGGACAAGGCGTGGATCGTCTGCCGCGCCCAGAAGAAGGCTGAGCGTGAGGCTGAGCTCAAGGCGAAGTTCGACGCCGAGCGCCGCGAGAGGCTCGAGAAGATGGCCGGCGCCAACCTCTACATCAAGAACCTCGAGGACACCACCGACGACGCCAAGCTCCGTGAGCTCTTCGCCGACTTCGGTACCATCACCAGCTGCCGCGTCATGCGCGACGCCTCCGGCGCCAGGTACGATACGAATTCAAATCAACCAACACCCAAAGGATGCGTGCGCGGGGAGCACGGGGACGTTTCACCGCGTCGCCGGCGCCCGCGCGCGCGCATTCCGACGCGACGTCGGCGGAAATTATCGCGCAATTCGCGCGCACGTTTTCTCGCGGGCGTTTTTTTACTTAGGGTCCGACTTTGCTGACGCGCGTTCTCCCCCCCTTTCCCCTCACTCAACAGCCGCGGCTCCGCGTTCGTCGCCTTCTCCTCCGCGGACGAGGCTACCCGCGCGGTGACCGAGATGAACGGCAAGATGGCGGGCACCAAGCCCCTCTACGTCGCCCTCGCGCAGCGCAAGGAGGACCGCCGAATGCGCCTCCAGGCTCAGTTTGCGCAGCGCGCCGTCGCCAGCGGCGGCATGCCCGGCATGCCCTACGGCATGCCTCCCCCCGGCGTGCCCCCCGGTGCCGCCATGTACTACGGCCAGCCTCCCCCCGGCGTCATGGGCCCTCCCCAGCCCCAGCCCGGCTTTGGCTTCCAGCCCATCATGCCCCCCGGCCCCGGCCGCCCCATGGGCCCCGGCGGACCCATGCAGTACGCCAACATGCCCATGCCCCAGCGCGGCGGTATGCCCGGCCAGCGCGGCCGCGGTGGTCGCGGCGGTCGCGGCGGTGTCCAGGGTGGCCGCGGACAGCAGATGCGCGGCTTCAACCAGAACATGCCCCCCGCTCCCCCCGCGCCCAACATGCCCAACATGCCCCCCGCTCCCGAGACTCCCATGTCCGCCGTCGAGCAGCTCGCGGCGCAGCTCCCCAACGCCTCCCAGGACCAGCAGCGCATGCTCCTCGGCGAGGCCCTCTACCCCCTCGTCGACGCCGTCGAGCCCGCCTCCTCCGCCAAGATCACCGGTATGCTTCTCGAGATGGACCAGTCCGAGGTGCTCCACCTCATCGAGGACTCCAAGGCGCTCTCCGACAAGGTCCAGGAGGCTGTCTCCGTGCTCAAGCAGGCTTCCGACGAGGCATAAACGTTCGATCGTCGCGGCGTGCGCGAGGGTCCGCCGTGAGGGCCCTCGCGGGACTTGGGAAATGGGAACCGACTTGGGAAATGGGAACCGGCGACTACGCTCGGCGTCGACTGAACGCCGCATCTATTACCGCGGCGCATCGATCGACTCGGGCGAGTCCCCGACCCTCGAGTTTGGGTTTTGGGAAACGGGATTAGCATGGGTTAGCACAATTCTTCAGCCTCGGCGGGGTCTCGACCGGCTGACAAACCCCGGGGATGGACGCGACGTAACGCGTCTCCGTCCCTGGGTGTTTGAACGCCCCGCTCGGGCACACCCCGCCGCGGCTACCGCGCGCGCCGCGGGCCGCTCGGCGTTCACACGCCCGCGTCCCGCGGCATCATATTACGATCATCTAGGACATTAGCGTCCTCTCTCCGTGGAGGCTGCCGCGCAAGGCAGCTAGGAACGGAGGGGAGGATTTCATCGGCATGCCGGTACGGGTGCGCACAGATTTGGAGCAGTTTTTGGAGTCTCCCCTGTGCGCGCGCGATGGACAACAACACGAGGAGAGGGAGCAGTGCGCTCGATCGCACCCTCCGAGGGGACGCAACGCCTCCACCTCGGAGCGTCTCTCTGCGAACATACATTCCATCGACCGGCATGTGAGTCGTCGGCAAACGACGAAAGACACGCACTTTTTACGAGCCGCGGCGCCCCGAGACCGGCGGTCCGGGCGGCGGCGAACACATTCCATGGGGGGGAGAGGTGGGCGGGATCCTGTTGTGTGGGGATCGAAGACCGCCAGCTCCGGAGCAAGACTCGACGAGGTCGGGTCGCCTTCCGATTACAACGGACGTTAGGTACATTTTCCTTTCCTGTCTAGAAATGTCAAAAAAAATCTGAATATGTTTCAAAACGGCCCTCGTCTCATCTAAGATCGTCTCCTCCCGATGACAGTATCTCCACCGCCGCGGCGACGTCTCCCCTCGCGTCGTACAACGCCCGACGCGCGTCCCCCGCCGGGAACCCCATCTCCGTCAGCGTCGCGAGCCCATCCGGGTCCGTCGCCGGCGACTGAGAGGATTCACCATTCCCCGAAGAAGCCGCCACCGCAGCCGCCGTCGTCGCCGTCACCGCCGCGGTCACGGGCACCTCCATCGACTCCATCGGCCCGGTGTCGCTCAGCTCGCGCGCGGACGATCGCCTTTCCCCGGGGGTCTGGCCCATGCGCGACGCCGCGGCTGCGGCGGCGGACGCGGCGGGCGTCGCCCCCGGCCTCGCGTAGTTGGGTTTAGGTCCCCCCCGGTTCCCAGCCCCGGCGCCCGCCGAGGGAGGCACGTCCATCGTCGCGAACGTACCTTCCACCGGAGGGGGTCGCCGCGCGAACGTGGGCATCTGCCACCACCGCCTCGCGCCGTCGCCGCCGTCGCCGCCGCCGCGAGACGCGAAGATGTGCGTCGGCAGCGAGTCCGGCCTCCCCGCTCCCGGCACGGCGTCGGCGCTGGACCCCCCGACGATGAACGCGCCGTGCCTCACCGCCGGCGCCGCCCACGCGTGTTGCTCGATCCACGTCGTCGTCGATGGTCTCAGTAGCAGCGGGTTGAGGTGGCCTCGCACGTACGTCAGTCCCGCGAGGAGGCCGGAGAGGTGGCCGACGAACGACACCGAAGGCATCAACACCTGCAGGAAGATCAGCAGCGAGAGAGGGTAGTACTGCGACGGCACGGTGAAGAACCCGAATATCGATCTTTGCGCCACCGACGAGAGGTGGGTGTCGACGACGATGACACCGAAGATGACACCGCTGAACCCGATGGCGCACTCGTGCATCGACGGGTAGCCCAGCGTTCCTCCGATGAACGCCAGCCCGACGTGGTAGCTCGACGCCAGCAGCGTGAAGAGCACGAGGATGTACGTGAACTGCACGGTGCCCAGCAGCCGCTCCAGCGATGACGCCATTGGCACGAACGCCATCATGTTGAACGCGAGGTGTAACACGCTTCCGTGGAAGAACACCGAGGTGAACATGCGGTACACCTGCCAATCCCTCAACACCCACGCCGGGGCCATGCAGATCTGGGCGAAGTCGTCGAAGCCGAGGAGGACGCCCGTGACGTACAGAGCGACGCATGTCACCAGCACGCCGCGGGTACCGAGCGGCAGGGACCCATAGAAGTCCCGTCCCCTCGTCTGCAGCGACGATTCCTGCATCGTGCAACCCCTCGCCCGCGCGAAGGGGAGTGCGGGAATCTGTGAGTATGAGTTTTACGAGTTAGGGCATTTCGTTTCAACTCGGCACCTATCGTCATTTGATATACCAGAACTACAGTAGGCTAACAGCTATGCGACCCTGTGCGGGGTCGAGGCCATCAATACATCGAGCATCGACAGCTCGCGGTGCACGGATGATTCCTCACCACCACCTCGAGCCTTTCTCAGTTCCAAAGTCGCCGACTCAAACGACTCAGCCAACCGAGAGCTAACCCCGCCGCGGCGCTTCGTCCTCAGTCTCAGTGCCCACAGAACCTTGCACACGACGGCTTCAACCTTCGTGTGCTTCACAAGCGCATCCACCAGGAATTCGTCCACGAAGTCATCTGAATTTTTTCCCAGTCCCGCTCGAGCGAGTGAGCCGGCCAGGTGAGCGGCGGCGTCTGCGAACCGAACGGATCGCGCAAACACCTCCGTCCACGTGTCGAGCGCGATGAGCAGGGTGTGCGCTCCTTCGTTCACATCGTCGCTGCCCATGATGACAGCGGCCGCCCGTGCCGCGCGTTCGGGGTGTTCGGCCGCCGCACGTAACGCGGCGGCGGCCGCGCGGCAGCGACGACCTCGCCACCCGCGTCCCGGGGTGAGAGAATCGGGGCGGCGAAGCAACTCCTTCGCCGCCGCCGCGAGATCGCCCCCGCTCGCGGCGTCACGCACGGCGTTCTCCGCGACGGTCTCCGCGACATCCCTCATGATGTCGGCGATGTGCACGCCCTCGGCGTCCCCATCGCATTCGCCATCGGGGTCCCCGTATCCGGAAGCGGCGCCCGCGCGATGCATCGCCACGAGACGCGGCTCGTCGTCTACTCGCGTCTCAAACACCGCACCCCCGCTGACGCCAGACGCGGTGCGAGCGTCGTAACGCATCGCCACCCCCGCGTGGTCCCTTGACGACGACGTGACGTGCCCTGACGTCCGGGTCTCGTCCGCGATGGATGCTTCGTCGGCGGCGCGTGAACGGAGCCACGAGGCGGGCGCGGCGACGACGACGATCTCGCCGCCGGGCCCGTTTGATTCGTCGCAGTCCTCGAGCGGCACGAGATGTGTTCGGTCGATCTCTCCGGGAAGTTTACACGGCGCGATGACGTAGTCCATGCGGTTGACGTCCGGCGGGCGTCCCAACGGCGGCTCGGGGCTGGACAGCTGCCATCCCTCCGAGGGCGGCGAGCGGAGGCTTACGTTCACAACCTTCCCTCCCACCCTGGCTGCGATTCTCACCTTCTGTGCGTTCTCGGGGACGCCGACGACGTGGAACGGGACGAGGATACACGGGGCACCCTTCAGGGTGGCCAGGATTCCGCACCCGACGCCGGCGGGCGACGATACCGCGCATACGAGCGTCTTCATCTTCATCTCTTTGGCACCCTCGCGGGGACGTCGTTGTCCGAGGCCTTCTGGTCCTTGGCCCAGGGTCCAACCTTGCCCAGCGCTCTGTTCAGCAGATCGTTCACGGCGCCACCCTCGGACGCGCGGCGCATCCAGCGCGAGAGCTCCTCGGGTTCCGACGGGACCCCGCCGGTCTCCTCCCTTAAGACTTGTCGTTGTTCAGGGCGACGTGGCTCCGGCGGGGTCTGGAACGCCCACACGATCGTGGCGAAGCCGAGACCGCCGATGACCCAGCTCGCGATGTCTGCGAATCGTTCCGCGCGGCCTACGTGTCTCATGCGGAGTCGATGGGCGCGGGCGTCGCGGTGTGCGCGGGCGTCGCGGTGTGCGGCGACCGGTGACGTTGACATTCGACGTTTTCAGGCCGGACTGATCGGTTGATTTTTTCTTATCCGCCGGATGGATCCGTGTCGCGGCCACTCCCTCGCGGCGCCGGCTGAGCATATCCGCCGTCCCAACGTAGATCTGCGAAGAGCATACCGATGACGACGATCTCCGCCTCGCTCGTGGCCCCGCGCGTCACCGCCGTCCGCGGCTCCGCGTCTTCCAAACCCACCGCGGCGCGATTTCCGATCGCCACGCCGTCGCTCCGCGCGTCCGGGTCCCACGCGAGGTCCGCGCGCGTCGCCGCCGGCAAGTTCCAAAAGATCAGCGTCTCCTCTGAGGACGGCGCCGAGGATGGCGCCGACGACTCCGCGGCCCCCGCGGCGCCCAAGCTCGAGATCAAGGGCCTCGCCAACGATGACGGCACCCAGAAGTTCGACGACGACGAGCTCCCCGACAACCTCTTCGACGCCGTCGCCACCGCCGCGACCGCCACGGAGCAGGCCATCTCCAACGGCAGCCTCGGCAACCTTGTGGAGCTGCGCATCGACGAGCTCTGGGACCCCATCTCCGGCAACGTCATGGCCGAGGCTGGCGACCAGCTCAAGGTTTGGGAGATCACCAGGGAGTACGCGGCGCAGCTCTGCGAGCGCATGGGCCCGGACTCCAAGGTCAAGGTGGTGTTCCCCGACGCGGGTTGCGCGGCGATGCTCAAGGCGAGGTGGCCCGAGGCGCCCTTCGCCATCGCGTCCGCTAACGATCGTCTGCTGTACCAGGACGGCGACGAGGTTCTCGTGTTCGCAGCGCCCGATCCCCCGTCGCTGGAGAAGGTGACGTCGACGACCAAGCTGGCGAACGAGAGCGGCGCGGCGGTGGTGCTCATTAACCCGAGGCTGGCGTCCGGCGACGCGGGGATCGGTCTGACCGTGCGACGCATGCGGCAGGATTTCCTCGGCAGGATGACCGTGGTGTACTGCCTGCAGCCGCTGCCGTGGTGCAACGGGAGCATCTTCAAGAGGTACCCCGGCCTGTGGCGGCTGTACCTGGAGGACGAGACCAGGCCGGGGCGGTTCAAGCTGGTACAGGAGAGCGCCACGAGGCTCGCGGGTGACGACCTGGACGACGTGGTGATGTCCAAGCTCAGGCCCGAGGGCGAGGACGGGGAGGAGATCGAGATGGGGCCGGGAGAGACTGTCTTCAAGCTGGTGAGGGACGCGCAGAGGTTCATGAACTCCCTCCGATAGACGCCGACCGCCGCGCTGCTCGCATTTTTATCCTAACGACGCACACATCGATTCATTTGCCCCATCGTCGCTGGCGTCGCGCGCTCGGGATCTCGGCTGTTGCTCTCCATCGACGTAAGTTCAACCCCGAGTCGAGTGGTGAACTTTTTTCAATCCCGAACCTCAAATCCCGACCTCATTTTTTGGAGGTTAACAGTATTCTACAACATTGAGGTTGAGGAATTATAACTGTTTCTCTATACAGTACTTCCACAGACAAGTCTCACATCTGTATTTGCTAATTGACACCTATTTCCGAACTGTTCGCATGTGCAATCTGAGGGGAAAACGTCCGAAAACGTGTTTTTTAGACGACACAAACATCACGTTTTTTTGTTCCGAATCCGGATGACGTGATCAAATCCAACACTCGCCTCACAAGAGTCGAACTCGAAGCACCCCACACGACCAGGACCACCGGTCGATCTCCCTTCTCCAACCTCGAGCCTCGCACCCGCAGTTAACATGGCTCTCAAGAAGCTATCAAAGAAGCGAGTCAAGTCGGGTCTCGAGAAGCTGATCCCGATTTCGCCCGAGTTTTATGACACGGAGAAAGACGAGGACTTGGTCGCGGACAAGGCCGTCCTCCTGCCTTTCAACGCGATCCTGATCATCTCGCAGTGGGTCGCGTTCTGCGTTTTGATGTGGTGGTACTCCTCCCCCGCCAACAACACCCTGAACACGACCATCCAGACCAACTGGGACTACGGAAAGGCCGACGGATATAATTGCACCCCGATGATGAAGGACCAATACTGGTCCAACACGTTCAACTTCGAGACGTGCATGGAGCTGGCGCGCGAGCCCAAGATTTCCACCCCGGCCGCTGCTACCGACACCGTCGTCTTTGATGCAGATAAAAATGCCTGGAAGTACGTACCGTACCCCCACTCGACGAAGGCCGCCGTCTGGACTGACATAATCTTTGCCTCCGATGGCGGGGCCTACGACACCACAGATTTGGCCCTCGCGGATCAGACTAAATTCAGGACGGAGCTTGCGGCGTTGAACACTTGCGGTGAACACTTTTTCGAAGAACCGGACGGTCCAGATGATGGAACGGGGGCGTCAGTTTGGTACATCAAGAAGAGTGGCACTGCCGGTACCTGGTCTGACCTCGACACCCCAGCGGCGCAGCGGACGACACACGCCACCGTCTGCAGAACATATGGAGACAGCGAAGGAGAGGCAAAATATTGTAAAGCTGACAGCTGTGATCGTGATGGAAGTTCCACTTGCACCGGTAGTTGCACCGGTAGTTGTGAGACAGCGACGGAATGGTGCTATCCAGACTTGGGCAACGAAGGGCGTGATCTCTATTTTAAGCCTTCTTCAGGTGATGAGAAGCCTAGCTGCTACTTCAACCACTCCCATCCTCTCCTGGAGAACATCGCGACAGCTGCTGGCTTCGAAAGTGGTTCTGCCATGGTGGAACAAATGAACACTCAACAAGGAGGGGATGATTCCACGGCTAAAGAACAGGCGAGGCAAATCCTCGATGACTACGATCGAACCAAAACCTTCACTGCGTGCGTGATCACCGAAGCGGAGGCGCTGAAAATGTTCAAGCTCTTTTACGACAAGACCTACCACTGCCAGTACGCCAAGAACTCCGCCCCTTTCGGTTGCGAGGCTTCTATTCCGCTCCCTATCAGCCAGTGCTTCTCTCTGGCCTACGCCAACTCCCTTCTGCTGTACACCGTGTTCAGCGCAGTCTGCGTGAAGATCTTCTTCGCCGCCAAGAAGGAACCCGCGGACGAAATCGAAATCGGCGGGATGATGATGGAGAAGCCGGCGTCCCCACAGATGTTCCCCCCGAGCAGCCCCGGGGACCGCGCCGCTGCCAGACTGTGAATACGACGAAAACTCTCCGAAGTGCCAACTCTGCAAAACTGTACATTCGACGAAGTTGGCGAACGACGACCTTTCATTTCAACAATAATCATTGCTTCTGTTTAATGTCACGTACCTCTATTTTCACTACTACTAGCTATTGGTAAACCTCGCGAGCTGCCCCTGCAGGTTCTCGATCCTCGCCTTCAACATCACGACCAAACCGTCGTCCCCGTCCTCGTCATCGGCCCACTCCTCGCCGAGCCAGCCAGGGGCCGACGCGCCGCCGACCGCCGCCGCCGCGTCCGAGTACGAAGACGCCGGGGACGCGACGGGCGGCGGGTGAACCGCCGCGCCGGTTTGCATCCTCGCGGGCAGCCACGGGTTAGCGGCAGCCGAGGCCGCCGCCGCTGCTGCTGCTGTCGCGGCTGTGGACTGTCGCGTCGGCGAGTGCTCGAAAGCGTCCGCCGCTTTTGGCGACTCCGGCGGCGACTCGAGGGGTCGCCGCGGCGGTCGCGGGGGAACCTCCGCCGCGACCATCTCTATGGGCGACAGTGGTTCCCGCCGGACCGGGTCTTTCTCCGCCTTTTGCTTCGGCAGCGGCGGTCTGTGCACCGGCGGCAGGCTGGCCGGTCGCCTGACGGGCCCGGAGGAGGAAGAGGAGGACGGAGGCGGGGACGCGCTCTTGGGCGACGGCGGCGGCGACGGCGGGATCCCGCTCGGCGGCGACCTCGGAGGTTTGGGCGGCGCGGACCTCGGCGGCTTCGCCGACGCGACGGCGGATGCGGTCGTCGGGAACCCCATCAGAGGCGCGGACGCCGCGGGGCCGTCGCCGAAGAGCATGTCGCCGACGGTGTCTCCGAGAATGTCACCGAGCACATCCGGACGCCGCCCGGACGCGTGGTTCCCTCGAGGCGATCCCGCGGGCGTGTGCATCGAGCTCGACTCCGACGCGGAATCGGGAACGTCCGATGCTTCGTCGCCGTCCGGCTCGTGCTTGCCGCTAAACTCGAGCGATCGCCGGGCCTTTCCCTTCGCGGGGCTCGACGCGGCCTCGTCGCGGCGGCGCAAAGTCTCCGGGCTCAGAGCCGCCGCGGGTTGTTCGGTTCGGCTCTTCTGGTTTGGGGACGGTCGCTCAGCCGCGGGGACGGGCGGATCCCCGTCCCCACTCGCATCCCCGTCCCCACTCGCATCCCCGTCCCCAATCGCATCCCCGTCCCCAAACGCATCCACGTCCCCGCTCGCGCCCGTCACCCTCACCGTCGCCTCGGCCTCCGCCTCGGCTCGGAGCATCGCCGCCTCGGCCTCCTCCACGGAAACCTTCGCCGCCGCCGCCGCCGCTATTTTCTCAACCGTCTCGCGGTCCGAGTCGGGCCCAACGTCCAGCGCCGCGACCGCCGCCGCCGCCCGCGCCGCGTGCGACGCATCCGCGCCCTTCGTCGCCGCCTCGAGCCTCCTTCGACGCCTCCACTGCTCCAGGATGTCCACCCGCTCGACGTCGTCGGCGAGGAGGTGAGCGTAATCGCCGGATGCAATCGCCGACGCGTCCGGGTCGTGCCAGCTGTCATCCGGGTCCACGCCGACCGTCTCCCTCGCAGCCGCGAGCCTGCGCGTCAGTCGCATGCTGGTCTCGGACAACTCCGAGAGGAAACCGTCGTCGGGATACGAGTCCTCGGAACGCCAACCCTCGGAGTAGCCCGAGCGGTCGAGCGACGGGGACGCCGCGAGCACGACGTCGGCGTGGCTGTCCCGAAGCGACCGATCCGGCGAGGGCGACGATGCGTTCGGGTCGCGCCACCAGAAGGGCGCGTCGTCGCCTCGGTCGTCGCCGTTGCCTCCTCCGCGCCCGTCCGCCCCGCCCGGCGACGCGCCGTCTCCCCTGAACTTTTCAATGAACGAGCCGATCGCCGTGCGCGGCTTGTCCCCGGTCCTCTCCAGCGCCAGCTCCCTTTCCATCTCCGCGGCGAGCTCCACCAGCGCGACGTTGAAGCCCTCCTCGGTGGAGGATCGAACCGCAGCGTCGCTCTCTTCGCCCGGACCGCGCGTGGACGTGGCGGTTGACGAGGACGCCCTCCTCTCCTCTCGGACCCGCCTGCCCTCTTCCTTCTGCCCGGCTGAGCTTCGCCTGCCGGCGGACTCGGGCCGCTTGGTGCTGACCACCGGGCCGCTTGGTGCTGACCATCGAAGCGCACCGTTGCCGATATCCGACGCGTGGCCGCGAGGCCGCGCGTCCGACGCCAGGGGCATGGTCCACAGTGCGGATGTTCTGAGAGTCGGGGCGGTGCCCAATTTTCAAAAATATACGTGCTGTTTGCCCAAATGTTGACTTCGCCCACACTCGCGTCGCGCGTATCCGTCGTCGACGATGAGCAACCCCGAGATCACCGAGGCCCCCGAGGAGACTCCGTACATGGGGATGACCGAGGAAGAGAAGGGCATACAATTCGCCCAGGATGAGGAAAGGCGCGCTGTCATGCGCGTCATGTTTGCGTCGGTTTTCGGCGAAGAGGAGGTCATGAAGGACGACGTTAAACGCACCCTCGACATGATGGGCATCGAAGAGGATGACATGTCCGACCTTCAAGACATAGGCGACGCCATGATGGAAAATCTAGAGGCTGCGGAGACGGACGAAGAGATGGAGGCCATCATGTACGCGGCGGCCGATCGGTACCTTAAAACTTGGAAGGCGTGATGCGGTAAAGAATTGTGTGTTGTATTATAAGACCGAGCACATCACTGTACCTCCGTCTCCGCCCTCTCCGCCATTCGCATCATGGTGTTCATCGTCGCCGAAGACTTGCCCTTTAATTCCTCCGCCGCCTCTCTCTGTTTGTCCCTCTTCCCCGGCAACAGGTGCGGCACGCACTCAGCCAGGACAAAGTCCAGGTCGGGCTTCACGTGCCTGCGGAAGAACTCGTCGCCTCCAGCCTCCGTGACGCTCATCACCTCCGGCCTGGTCATGACGTAGTTCATCTCCATCGGGTACTCCTCCTCCACGCAAGCCGCCACGGACCCGTCGCCGGTGCCCTCGATGAGGTGACGCAGCACGTACGCACACCTATGCGCTCGAACCGCGGCCGCGCCGGTAACGGCGCCGTTCCCCCTGTGCTGCGCGTCGAGAACGAGGTTGATGAGCCGCTGGAACATGGCGGACACCTTGGGGCGGAACGCCCGCCTCGTCACCCTCGCCTTGACGACGTGCGCGGCTACGTGCTTGGGCGGCTGCGACACCTCGTCCCCAGCGCCCATGAGGTGCGCGTGGTGCGTCATACGCGCGCACTCGTACAGGACGTCCACGATGAGGTCGATGACACCCGTGGAGACCGCGTGTGCCGGAGCTCGGAGTCGGGTGGCGTCCGTCGTCTCCGGCGGCGGCGGCGTGTCCGAGTGATCACCGTCCTCGTCGCCGACGTCGACGTCTTCGACTTCTCTCGGGGGCGCCGTCGCGCGGTGCTTCTCGGGCTCAAAAACGAAGCACGCGTGTACGAGCGCCGCGAGGCTCTCGTATCGACCGACTATGTCCGCGCGTTCGTGCGCGGCACCCTCGGCGCCACCCAGCGCGGATCGGACCCACGCGAAGAGCTGCACGGCGCGGTGCGCGGACGCGCCCTGCCTCGCGGCGTGCAGGAGCCTGTTCCAGTTGACCGTCGGCGAGCCCAGGTTATCGCCCTTGCGCCTGGCGGCGAGGAGCGACGGCCGCGGGTAGGTCGCCTCCATGACCGATTTGGTGAGGCGGTTGATGGTGACGTCGAAGAGCGTCCTGGAACCGAGCGCGAGCTTGCGCATCCTCGGCACCCGCTTGAAGTGCTCCGTCATGGCCGCAGCCGCGCACAGGTCCTCGCAGTCCAGCGGCGACACCGACTCAACCGCGATGTTCAGCCCCTTCTCCGCCATCTCCAAAGGCGCCAGCATCATCAGCTCCAACGTACCGAACGTCTCCCTCGCGTAGTTACGATCGCGCGCGGGGTTGGCGCCGCCCGCGACGGCTCGAGCGTGCGCTTGCGCAGCCTCGAGCGTGGCGCCGGCGACCCGAAGAGCGGGCGCGAGCGGCGCCGCGAGCATCATGCCGTTCCTTGCCTTCTCGAGCATCGGGTTCGATACGTGCGGTGACTGGTCGATCA
>Ga0115008_10002690_pt1 | contig 14705 bp, 20 predicted proteins | sample FraStrMetagenome_FD_87164 | JGI IMG/M metagenome (GOLD analysis project Ga0115008, IMG submission 87164) | Marine eukaryotic phytoplankton communities from Arctic Ocean - Fram Strait ARC3M Metagenome | ecosystem: Environmental > Aquatic > Marine > Oceanic | place: Fram Strait | collected...
GAAAATTACATGATTTGAGACGAGAATTATTGTGCTGGATGGAGTCGGTCGATTTGTGATCTAAGATGAAAATTTGCACATTAAAGATGAGAATAACGCTTTCTAAGATGAAAATTCGGGTGTATTATTTGAGATGAAAATTACATGATGTAAGATGAGAATTAATAGGCGGGGGGATAGTGTATATATAAAACCAAAGATTCCATTTTCTCATCGACGAGATAAAATCGATGCAACGATAAAGGAATTTTATACACGGGAATGCGTCAATTAATATAAATTGGCAAAGTATTTAAATAAGGGGTTCTTCCTTTCGAGTCGTTATTCGCCTGGTTTCTATATCCAATCAAGTCCGGCATTTATCTCTTCATGTGGTATTCGAATATATATATTATATATATACCGGTACATTATATGTACCCATCTTGGATCTTGGTTAAAAAAATTTGTCACTCTTTTACGCGCTCGATAGATTCTTGATCTTCATTTTTTTTTCCGTCGTGAGTGAAATGTCCTGTAACTACTCCCGAAAAAAAGATAAGCCTTCTCGTTTATCCATAAATTACTTGTCCTGTGCACACTCACCATTATCAAATTTCGATATACCATAAGAATCAGCATCGTTGAGGTCAAGTTGATATTTGCTTTGATTTCGAGTTCTTGCGATTTATCCAGAAATTTGAAATTGTGTAACGAGCACGCAGAGATTTGAAAAACATTTTAAAATCATTATTTTACCACACGCGCTCGCTCTTCGCTGGTTCTCCTTTGTCTGTCTATGTGAATATGTGAACGCCATAATTTGAGAAAGATATCATTACTGGTATACCCCTCAAAATAGAATTTTGTAAATGTTATTTTTTCAACTGCAATGTTTAAAAAGTCATTTCTTCTAATAGTTGTCAACTGATAACGGTGTAATCCTCTTTTGCGATGAATATCTCATAAACTACATGCACTTGGACTACATCAATATATAATGATTTTAAACTTTTATGAAAAATACAGGTATACATTTTTGCCGCCCGCTAACTATAAACTTTAAGCCGTTTTCGGCTCTGTGCCGTCGTAGCGTCTCTGACCTTAGAGGCTGGAAGAATGGCATCTGGACGCCTAACCAGTAGTGCGAGGGAAGACTCCATCCTTCCATGATACGCAGCAAGCATAAATGGCAGTAATTTTGTTTTTGGACAGTTTACGGTAACAACATCTGGCGCAGCATTAACTATTGCAAGAATATCTAAATGTGATGTTGTGCAATATGTGATCGCTCGACAAAGAGGAGAGACACCGTTAATGTCATTCAGTAGAGCCGTACAAGGACATGCTTCAACCAATATCCGCGTCATGGAATAAGTTGATGGATTGTACTCACAAGAAAAAACGGCCTTGAAATCCTCTCTAAAGTCTTCTTTTTCTTCTTCTTCTAATTGGTACAATGTGGTTAAGGGATCTTTTAGTGATAGCAACAGAGGGGTGTTCCCTTCGTCATCTTTGCGACTCAGTTCGGCGTGATCTCGGCGTATCAAATACAAAAGAAACTTTCGAGGCATCCTCGTCTGTACAGCTCGGTGAAGAGGTAGCCATTTCTCATCACTTAAATTGTGCGACGCAGCAAGATGATCACAGCCGGCTTTTAGCAAAACTTCCGTTATTTCACCGACAACGTTGTCTAGCAAATTACCTTCATCTGAGGGAAAGGCTTGCTGTAAATACTCTGAAAAAGGGCTTGCACCCCATTTATTCTGTTTCATGACATGGGAAGGTGCTGCTTCAATTACAGCCGAATAAATTTGTTTCGCAATTACTGACGAAGGATTTAGATACTCGCATAAATAGTGGAGGGGAAAACGCCAAGACCAATCCTTCTGTCGACATGCTTTTGGGTATGCTTCGATGAGATCAACACAAATCGTAGTCAACGCAATAGCTAAAGAATCATTTGCCGCTAAATTAGGAATAAAATACCTGCATGCATAGTGTAGAGGTGTCTTGCTTTCATCGCACTTCTTCATAACCGCTTTCGGATGTTTTTTCAAAATTGCTCGGAAGCACTGGATGATATTGTCACTCGATGGAAGAGGGAGCAAGTCCATAGAACTTTGGGAAAGAAAAGTATGGAGAGGTAACAACCCACTACCCGACTTCAATTGTGCCAATTTGGGGTATTTGCTCAAAAATAATTCGATGATTGACATACGTTCGGTGCTTATATCACATTCACACAATATATGGAATGCATTATTCCCACTTAAATCCTTCGCGTACACATCACACTGTTCAATCAACTCATCCATCAATTGAAATGGAGTAGACGCCTCCATACAAGCGAGATGAAGCGCTGTCCAACCCTCATCATCACGAGACTTGGCTTCTTCCGGATGAAGATTTAAATAATGCATAGCCTGAATAAACTCATGCTGCACGATAAGCCTGCTCAATTGACTCCTGGTATTTTCAGAATGATTCGAAGCTGCATCTTCATCCGACAATTGCGCATCATGAACGGCCTGCATCCATTCGATCTCCAATATCTGCTGATCAATATCCATTCTTTATTCGTCTCGTGAGTATGATGAGCAAACAATAAACACACTATATTTGAATATACTGCTCTTCTTCTTGAAAAATGACGTCCAAAAGTTTTATAATTTCCAACTATGAATATATATATATATAAATATACAAAAGATGCAATGGGTCGAAACTTGTATAAAATATATGACCGTCGGAAAGGGCAATGGAGTCTATCAATGAATGACTACCGATAACGATGTACTGTGATAGGAGGAGAGAAGAGGAAGGGAAGGAAATGCCGTGTGAAGAGAGTTGTTTGTATACAACATTCATAAAATGTTGTATCGAAGAAAATTGAGAAATCTTTGCTCTCTCTTTTCCTCGGAGTCTATCGTTGTTCTGAAAATCAAAGAGTACACTGCGTAGCGTGAAAATAGTCGAAAACGGTTTTTCATGTTTTGTAGTAAAACGAATATGCATTCATACTTCATACACACATTTTCATATCCCTCGTCCCTCGTTCAAGTGTACAGCTAAATTTAAAATTTATAAATTTAAATTTACGAGTATCCCCTCCCCGTGTTTAACGAAATCTTACGTAGATCAACATCTACAATCCCCTGGGGGCTGCGGGCTGCGGGTTGGGGGCTGTCCAGATAATAATTCCACACTCTCTTTTACAGAGAGAGGCACAGAGGGAAAGAGGAAAGATGAGAGAGATCATCATGAGAGATAATATAATGATGATAATGACGATGATGATTATGGGGGTGATGATTTACATGAAACATAAATAATAATAGTAATAATAATAAAGTACCTATCACACCATCACTTTCGTTCCTTCGTTGGCAGAGCACCGTACATGTAGAAAAATCCTTTGAAATCAGGGCACGTACGTCATAAAATATGATGTTGGACACGTTTATCAAATGGGTAACGTGCATCAGCACAGTGATTGCCACCCTTCGAGCTGGCTCTCGTGCCTTATATCTTCAACGGAACAATGGGACTATGGGTGTTATGGATGGACCACTGATTGAATTTCAAAAGTATTCCAATGATACCGATATAAATCTATTTGATATCTCGAGAGGATTTTCGTTTGCCGTAAGGATTGGTCTCTTGAAAAAACTGGTGAAAAGAAAGCAGGAAGCAAAGAGAGTCGATGTTCATGTAGATGTTGATCTTCGAAATGAGATGATGATGCAACTATACGGTAGGGTCGGGAATAAAACTATACATGGGAATTCTACTGAAGAAATCATAGATGATGATCGATCGAAGATGTCATGGATTGTTAAAAGTCGGATGCGGTCTTTAAGTTCTTTACAATCTTTGCATCAAAGATCTAAGCTTGCTACCGAGCTTTTCTCGCACTTAATGGATGATTTTGGTGCTTGGTTAACAGCATCGTCCGTGGGATCATGGAGGCGTTCTCGAAATTTACTTTTGCCGAATTTTTTCCCGGTAACAAGGGATTATGACAACGATGAGGATGAAGATGCTATCTTCGATTTTCGTGGAGATCGAATTGTTTTCGATGCCGAACGGAAGGCATCCCTGCTACTCAAAACTCCAACAGCAAATGGATCGCAAAAAGAAGTGGGAGTGAATGTTACAGTTTATGCCCCAGAGGCCTTTGCAGATTTGCGGTATCGTTTCGGAATTGATGAGAGTGAATTTGCTAGAGCTCTCGCAAAAGATTGGACCCCGTTTGTGTCTTTTCAAAGCAATTCAAAGGGCGCGGCTCGAGCAGGAGGGCTCTTTTTTTTCTCAAGAGATGGTGCTTACATGATCAAAACAATAAAGGTATACTTGACAACATATCTTTTTGGTAATAATTTAATTTCTTTCGGATTTTCACCTTTCTCATGGTAAACTTCTTAGGACGCGGAGGCAGATAAATTGTTTGAGATGCTACCAGAATACTACGGTCATATGACCAAAGATGCACGTCGATCTCTTCTAACTAGGTTTTGTGGCATTTACAAAGTTAATTATCAATACGACAACCCGAAAGAAAGGTATGTCTATTTTCCTGATATAATTGCTGCATACTCTCAAGCCAAGAACTTGTGTGATCATCGATATATTTACACCTTGCGCTTAACGGTCGTACTTTCATAGTGGCGGTGTGATGAGTAAAATAAGCAAGTCAAAGAGAAATCGTGAAAGTGTAGAATACACATTTGTCATTATGAATTCTGTTTTTCCTGCAGAAGGTTCGACTTTCATCTCGGAACGTTTCGATTTGAAAGGATCGACCGTCGGGAGAGAATGTTCTAAAGAGGAGATTGAACAAAAAGGCCCCGAAGCAGTATTAAAAGATCTCGATCTCGCCAAAGAAGTATATAGCACACAAATATCGTCGGGAAGGGCGTATATTCCTACGTATGGTGTTCACGTTGGTGCAAAGATGAAGGCCTCTCTAATGTCTCAATTACGCCGAGACGTGAAATTTTTAGTAAAATGTGAAGTAATGGACTATTCTTTGCTTGTTGGGGTTGTCAATATGGGAAAGATGAAATCGGCCAAAAATGAAATGATTTTTAATGCGTCTGATCGGTCTCTGCCATTTGTCACCAACATGAAGAATTCAAAGATGATTCAAATATTAGCGTTTCCGATTCAAACAGCGATAGCATTGCCCGTCTATGTTACAAAGAAGGTGACTTCCTGTGTGAAAGATACTTTGTCGTCCGTTTTAACTTTGCCTCTCCCATATTATGGTGCAGGAATTTGCGGTGTCGATGGAGGATCGCTGTCAGTCTTGCCTGGTTACAGAAGAGGAGAACGATGTATATACTATTTCGGTTTAATTGATTTCTTACAACCGTGGACAATAAAGAAAGCTTTGGAGAGAGATTTAAAGGGACTTATTGGGTACGACATTAAAGCCATAAGCTGTGTCGATCCAAGCGAATATGGAACACGATTTCTAGACTTTATGAATGCACACATAACTTAAACCGTGTTGTAAAGCTTAATGCATGTTGGAATACGTGAGCTAAAATTAAGTTTTAAGTAACTGTTATCATATACTGCGTAGTGACAATTCTGCAAAACATGTTGTTAGTAATTCAACGCAACAAGCTCTGACCTATAAAAAAGATAGAGTTGAAATTTGCGTAGAATATAGATTGAAGTATCAAGAAGTGAATCAACCTCTAAAAATCTGAGATATTTTTATATTCTCGAAATGTATCAGAGGACAGATCGACATGAGTCTGATGAAAAGGGGAGGGTCTAACGGTCGATTCAAGTCGAGATACCGAGAGACATATGTCCACAAAATATTGCTGCGATGTAACAATATTTTCAGGATAAATTCAGTGATAAAACACTCAGCAACATTTGGTTTCGTTACTTAACGTCCTGAAGACACCCCTGATATGGCGGTTCTGATATTTTTGATTACCTTTTGTCGTGTTTCCTTTCGGCGAAGCATATACCTCCAGACAGCTCTCCGTCCTCCTCCATTTTCTTCCCAATACCGAATTATTTGTTTTTCTGCTGACACCTCTCCAGTTGAGGTGTCCCAAACCTTCTTAAACTGGACATTTTGCGATATCATTCTCATATCCTCTCGTTCGCGAGGTTTCCCAAGTGGATTGTGAATGTATCTTATTTCATCCTTTATAAAATCTTTCGGACGATGGCTATGCCCAAAGACATGTAATTGGTCTAGTGGTTTTTGGTCATCTGTACAAATCGAACGAATTTGTTTATCTATAAGCGAAGAACCTGCAACTTTTGCAAACTTGGACGACACGCCTGGCGCTCCGTGATCGAACCACCCCTCGCAAAATTCATTCGATTTCGGTTCGCACCAGTCCGGTAGTGACTGCTGGTTGGGAAGGAAGTGAGTGAAGCTAATGAGACCAGTTGCTTTAGTTTTTGAATTGTTTCTTCCAAAGTAACTTTTAATGAGAGAAATATCAGCATTATTTTGGTCAAGAAAGTACTCGACAAGTTTGAATGGGATTCGCAAGTTAGCAGTATCTTTTGGCGATCGGGAGAAATCCTCAGGCCATTTACATCGTACAAAATCGACCCAAGGCCAGTTCGGAAAGTCTTCGCAATGTTTTTCGCAGCCAGGTAACGCTTGAACATATACCAAAATGTAAGAGGCACTCGTCAATAAAAAAGAATCGAGATTGACTTCGACTCAAACCAGTAGTGTATGAACACTTACCAAGACTACCATCATACCAACTATTCATCGGAAGAACCCAAACAGGAAAATCATGAGTGCTCCCCAAAAGCTTGGCGTTGGTAACAATTCCAAGTTCATGACATAACTGATCAATTGCCTCTAATTTAGCAATGGAACAGCCGTCTAACCCTGGTTCACGAACAGTCCATGCCTCATGGTTTCCACTCACAAAGAATACCTCACATTTCAATCCCTCTTTTAGCACTTGCAACGTCTCTCGAAGACGTGTCATATCATGAGAGATATCACCGGCCACAATAAGAGCATCCTCCTCTCCAGGTAAATCCATATCCTCCACAAGTGTTCCACCATAACAAATATCTTTCAACCATTGAAAATTATTTGCATCATCGGTATGAAGATCCGATATCGCAAAGACACGTCGTACATGCGCCATACAACTTGCACTGCGATCCTCTTCCTTTACTACCTCTTCTTGTGGATGCTCGTCCTTCATATGACTGCTCCTATTCTGAACCATGGCACGACGACTGCAACGATACCACCGCGATGATGATGATGATGATGGATTCTTATAGTGCAAAGTTCTTCTCGTTACAAGCAGAGCAAAACCTGTGTGGATGAAAGAGAGGAGTAAGAGACCAATCCAACGAAGGATGCTGCCCTTCTTCATCGTGTGTTGTGGTTATTTGTCAAACCTCTACCTCTATCTATCTATCTATCTATCTATCTATCTATCTACCTCTCTATCTACCTCTATCTACCTCTATCTATCTATCTATCTATCTATCTATGGACTTTTTGAGTTTGAAGCTTGATGTATTCATATTATTCATACCTGCTGAGTACAGAGTAAAGGGGGTACAGTACAGGGTCGTCTGTTCTCTTCTTTTCTTTTATGCCTACTCGTACGAGTAAGAGAGAGAGAGAGAGAGAGAGAGAGAGAGAGAGAGAGTTGTTCTTGCGAATTGCGAACTCTCTTTGGCTGGACGTCGAAAAGATCCTCCTCCCCCAGCCCCGACGCCCCGACTCCTTTCTAGATTTAAAATAGGCTAGATTAGTTATACGACCGTTAGCAATTATTGAGACCCAAGTCCAAGTCAGCCGATAGGACGAAGAGCGAAAAATGATGATGATGCAAATCGATGTTGTGACTACATACATGTATATTTTGTACATGCTAGTATCAATAAGTTTGCAGTGTGTATGACATATATATATATAATGAGGAATACGTCAGCATACCTGTGTTTGTCATCGTTGTTGTCTTTCGAAACGTTGGCCTTTCACGAAGGAGGAATTCCTACATTACGTTCCTTGCCTACTCGTGTGGAATGGATGGACCGTCGAGATCCCATTGTTGATAGTGGCAGTTGGTGTGGCAGTAGCAGTAGCAGTAGCAGTAGCAGTAGTAGGCGGAATGTTGGACGGCAACAGCGAGGATTTTACCACTCTCGCAGTACCAGCACCACCCGCTTGTTTCTGATGGATATGGCATCTTATGATTCCTTCAGTGATGGAGCGTTGGAATATCAGGATTTGTTGGATGGGACGATACTTGCGTTCGTGTTAGCATTTTCTTACTCATATTTAAACAGGAATGCATCGAATGTGGTGCTGTGGAAGCAAGATGAGGAAGAAGATGAAGATTTGAAGGAAAGAGAAATCAATAGAACTGTGTTCAACGAAGAAGCTTGGAAAGACATCAGTCGACCTGAAAACTATGTTTATTTTAACAAACGACAATCGTCTCAGGGAACGCCTGACATTATTGGAAAGAAGGAGAATAGGAAAGTTCTAATAGCGCTTCTCATACTCTTCACTCCGCTCTTTTCAGCTGAATTCTTCTTTGCGCTTTCGAGGCAGTTTCTCTGTGGTGGTGATGCTTTCTCACAGTCTGATATCCAAGCATATTTATGTTCGCCTCACTAAGGAAAGTTAAGGACTACGTTGCCCTTCGGAGAAAAGTTGGTTAATAATCAAAGCATCATCAACTATTTCTGTGCCAAGAATGTGGCTGTTTTTCAGCCAGCTCCATCTAGCGTGAGTGGAATTTTCGAAAGAGAGTGTTCCGAAACCGAACGTCGTATTGTCGCGATAGCTTACCCATTCTTCCTGCTCGTCAGAAAAATATTCTCCATGCCCTTCTCGATTGCCACCATCTCCTATAATAATGTACTGTGGCCCAGACGCATCTACGTTACCATACTTGACGCCTTTACTTCGCATATATGCGTGTTCGTGCCCTGCAGTATTGGAAATATTAGCGAACAAAGTTGATGTACAATAGCGAAAATAAGTACTTAGTCACAAAGCACTTACCCGCGAACACAAAGTTTACCTTATGTTCGACAAACAATGGTTCAATTGAGACGCGGAAAGTATTCGTCTGTGTTTCATTGTGATGGTAAAGGAAAGTGTTGTAAATTGGACAATGAACGAACGCGGCAACCCAAGGTGTTGCGCGCCTATCAATATTCTCAAATTCATCGACCAACCACTTGTATTGATTGGAACCCTTCTGAGAAGCTGTGTAACAATTTAAGAAAAGTAATTTAACTTGTCCGTAAGTGCTGGAGTAAAAAGAATTTCCAAAATCGTATCTTCCATCTTCAAACACGGACGGATTTGAATAATTCGTGTTCATAGCAGGTTCCATCTCAAAAGATTTGACTTCAGGCATTGCTTTAAGATTTTGACAGAAGCGATATTAATCAAAGAATGAAGAAAGAAGAAACAATGTATGTAGAACGTACCAAATCGACATTGATAAGGAACGAAGATGTCCCTTGTACCCGACTGACATTCTATTTCATGGTTTCCTGGGCACATCATCCATGGCAGCTTCTTCGAAAGAAAATGGCTTTCAGCACCTTCAGTCATGTCGAACCATGAGTCCCACCGTGCTTGGTCTGAATCTGAATAGCTCAAATCACCGGCGTGCAAAATGGCTGCGACGTCATCTAATTCAGAGATATGTTTCATAGTGGTCAGGGAGTCTTCAGTCTGGCCCAAGTCTCCTACAACTGCGAAAGTGATAGGAATAGGCTCTTCATCCACACTAATTGTAGAAAGTGGTGCTGTTTTGAAGCTTCCAACATCTTCGTCATCGACATGGACCTTTGTTTCGAGGAGACGCCTCGAAATAGACTCGAAACTTTCACCAGTCAAAGAAGTTCGAGACGTTCCAATATGATAAAAATATTTCGTATTTGGCTTCAAATCTCTCAAGTGTACGTGATGAAAGTCATCACTCACGTAATAAGACTAAGCAAAGTTTGCGGTCGTTAGCAACAACTAATACTTTTTCAGTATCGAGTGTCCACTCTTCGAATTGCATGTACTTACCCCGTCTACAATGCTTGTAAAATTATACTAAAGAAAAAAAATTAAGATCATCGACCAAATAAAAACAATTCATTCTAAATCACGAAGTGAGGAAATTTACCTGACGAACATCATGAAACACATCAACTTCCATTCTATTAAAGGTAACGACCTCGCCATCCATCTCAGTGCCAAGCAGTATGAAAGTATAACACTGAAACCGATCACTATGCCTCGGCAAACTAAACGAAACCGTCATACCACGAGAGGCAGGAGTACCAAGAGCCAGATGGACATGTTTCGGCTTACAATGCAACATTGGCTCCTGCTCCTCCCGTAACCGTAACGCGCGTGCTCGGTGCACATCCTCATCGCTCGCAGCTACTGAAACATCGAATAGAGTAGAGTATAATAGGAGCGAAAACGCAAGCGTTATTGTGTGACATTTGTTGTTCCAGACTTTTCTCGATAAATTCATTTTCTACTCAATTTTCGGGGGGGAAAATAGAGACTCGTAAACGAATAAATGGATGAATGATGGAGTTCAAAGAGAGGTGCTTAACTTCTTTCGATGTATTTTTTAATTGTGAGAATGTTATGAGTAGTAGAATCGAGGACATGTTGTATGCAGAAAACATCAGCCGAATTACAGGCGGAATTCTGGAAGCTGGAAGATGAGAGTTGGAGTGTTTATAGTTTAGCTATATACGAACTTGATTCAGATGTGCAGATGTAAAACATGTACAATGCACATACCGGTAATGTAAATATATGGGAGCACATACTGTTGATAAGTTTGTTCGAGTTGGTAACAAACTTATCAACACATACGGTTTAAATATTTATTACACATGTATTTTGTTATGTAGACTTATTTAATCCGGGTTGGTACATGTATTAAGATTTTTTATCCTGAGAAATATGTGCGAATATTCGTTCATGAAAAGTTAGCAAAAGGGATTGGTGCCCAATACGGATATCATCTTATAAAAAAAGAGAAAACAGAGGTAAAGGTTCTCGTTTAGCCGTTGTAATGAATTGCTAGACTTATTTTTTGTCGAGCATCAATACAGGAATAAGGTTTCACATTTTCCCTCTTGAAAAGAGAGTAATAAACTCGATTGTAAATTTTTAGAAACCCACACCGGAAATATCTTCTTGACTCTATATTTTTCAGGTACATTTTCCGTGTAAAGGATGAGAATTGATGTATTGCAGATCATCGGTGTTATTGCAATAATTTCCACCAGAAACGTGATATCATCATTTGAGTTCAACAAGATTGAAGACCTTGGCGCTATAACATCGCAGCAGCCTGAAGTCGAGCAATTTATTGTATCATTTAATGGCGACCAGCAAAAAATCGATTTCAATGAAAAATTGAAGCTGCCGAATCAACGGAGGTTGCATGAAGAGGGCTACGTTAACGTTGAGCCAGTAGCACATCATTTTACAGAAGGGACACAAATTCCGTCCGATACTCAGTGTACAACACATTGGTCTTGCATTTGCGACGGAAATACTGGCTTGGGAACAAAGTCAAGTATTAAGCTTGAGCCTGATCATGGTTCGAATGGGCATGGTACTACATTTACAAGCAATAGCAATTTTCATAGAAATTTGCATGAGATAGACGGAATTCCGGTTACAGTCGTCAGCAGTAGCATTGATGAAGGAGAGGAGGATGTTGAAACGATGCATGACGTCAATATTCAGACGAGCACACGGGCAAGTTCTTCATCTTCCAAATCTTCATTGTCAACATTATCATCACAGTCGTCATCATCCTCAGTTGACATGGAAGAGCTTCTCAATGAGCAGTAAGTTGGAAAAACAAAACATTATTTTTGTTACTTATTTTTTAACTTTACATTTAATACTGCACTTTTGAGTAGTCTTGGAAATCCGAACGGTATACCTGATGGTATCCATGGGGACGATTCACATGGTCACATGCAGCATTCCATGGAGGATATTCATCATCCTCATTCCCATATCATTAATGGTCAAATCACTAGGAATATTTGGGTTGGCAGTGGTGGTACCGCAACATTGTGCACTTGTTATTGTGATTTACCTTCTTCAGATCCGACAAACTCTCCTTCGAGAATCACAACCGAACCAACTGCCTATCCAACTATTTATCCAAGTGTTGCAACGATTCCCCCAGATGACACTCTACCTCAAACAGTAGGGAAAGAAAACAACTCTGAGCCCTTGGAAGAAGGATCTGGGGATGAATCGGTGGCTGCAACTAATGAGGAGCCAGCGGCAACAACTGGTGAGGAATCGGTGATAACAACTGATGAGCATTCAACAATGTTTCCGTCTACAAGTGATCCCAATACGAATATAGGGCTCCTAGATCCCACTTTTTTTCCATCCAAATTTGTACCCCCAACTGACCGTCCGGTTGCTACTCCATCAACTTATCCAACATCCATTCCATCAGATAAACCAGTTCCTAGCCCTACATATTTTCCTTCGCTTAGGATACCACCTTCTGGGAATCCAACTAATGTATTCTCAGAAGCGCCAACATCCATTCCATCAGATAAACCAGTACCTAGCCCTACATATTTTCCTTCACTAAGGATTCCTCCATCAGACACGCCCACGACCACCCCCTCAATCTCTAAAACGCCCCCTCCGACAGGAAGAAAGTGTGCTCCTTCCGCGTAAGTATGATCCTTCATTTTATTGTTAAGACATAATTTAACGAATTTTTGCCGTTTTCATTTTAATAAAGAGTACCCACAATCCATAGCCATGGTCACACTCATGGAGAAGGTCATACTCATGGAAGTCACTCTCATGGAAGTGCATCAAGCAATGATGAACACACGCACTCGATATTCGTGGACGGTGAAGACTGCAGGTGGATATGTACAGATGAAGCACCAATAGATCATCATCACACAGCCATTCATCAAAGTAATGGCTCAAAGTCAGGATACTCATCGGGGTCAAAATCCTCAAAATCCTCAAAATCCTCGAGTAGAAGCTCGTCAGGATCCTCAAAAGGTAGTAGCTCCTCATCGCGTAGCACTTCGCAATCGATGTCCTCTACTTCGCATCGTAGCGAAGATCATACCGAAATTCATCGAAAACTTTCATCAGGTAGCAAAAGCGATGATTCTCATTCAGCAAGTTCCGATCCAATCCCTGATGGTCATGATCACAACAGCCTTGGAAGTTCTGGGAGCAAAAGCGATCATTTTCATTCAGCAAGTTCCGATCCAATCCCTGATGGTCATGACCACAACGGCCTTGTGAGTGCTAATCATACTCACAATAATGTTCATTATTGCTATTATACATGCAATCAGCCAGATCCACCGTGCATAGATGAAGACCATTATCATTTTCATCATCATGGGCATGAAGATCATTCTTCAGGTTCAAAATCTAGTGATAATGTTGGACATTCTTCGGGCTCTCATTCTAGTATAAGTAGCAGTAAAGACCATTCCTCAGGTTCAAAATATGGTGCTAGTGTTGGACATTCTTCAGGCTCGGATCCATCATTGGCGTATTCGCATGATAGCTCTAATTCTATGTCAACAGATCACAGTGACGACGGCTCATCACATCATGAACATGAGAACGAATATCAAAACGATGTTGGTTCACCACACGATCATTTGATAAATTCTACTTCTCTGTCAAGTCCAGAGCCAGAAAACAACAACTCATTATCAGGTGCAAACTCCGAACAACTTTCTTCGAAAGCAAAAGTTGAATTTCAAAGTCGGCTTCGAATTGTTATCACCATTACACTTTGTACACTACTTTTCACTTAATTCTAGTAACTTACTTATCTGTATGTCGTCTTTAAAGAAAGTGACCTTTCCTTTGCTATTGAAAATTGTAGAAAGAAGTTCTCCTATTTCGGTTATGGAAATGCTTTAGCATGATATGAAAATATATACTTCGAAGTGCTTTGAAATATATCTTCTCAAATTACTTTTTAATTGCCTCAAATGTCTAAATCAGGTTCTAAATAGTCATCATTTCAGTCATTGTCTTCGTCGTTATCAGATGCATTGGAAGAGGTTCTCAAAGAGCAGAAAGTTGGAAACCAAATGCTTTTAATCATCGCGAAATGAGCTCCAACTGAACGTTCGATTGCTTCACCATCGATTTATCTTTTTTCTCCCACCTACACATTTTTCTTCGCTTAGGATAGCACCTTCGGCGAGTCCAACTATCGTATTCACATTAGCATCATCAATAATGCCAATAGATAAACGAGTGTCAAGCCCTAAATACTTTCCTTAACTTAAAATTTATGTTTCTGACCTCCCCATTATCTTTCCAACACTCGATTAAACAGTCCCTTCCCTCAGGAACAAAATGTGCTCCTTCTGCGTACGTTTTCTAATTCATTCTAGTGAATTTCACCATTTTCGTCGCATCAAATGAGTACCCACAATGCATAGCTATGGTCACATTCAAAGGTTGCAACGTCACCACTCTGTAGCTATCCTTCGGCATCTACCACCTCAGCTAGTCTCTGGCATACGCAAATTGCCAACAAAAATATACTCTCCTAGGCTGTTGAAGTATCAGGATCCGGCAAAGAACATGAGGATCTAATTTAGGTTTTTCTATGTGACGTGTGGATGGAATGTTTGGTATCGCTTATAAATTTTTGGGTTTGTCAACTCGAAGTTTTGAA
>Ga0115008_10002691_pt1 | contig 14704 bp, 32 predicted proteins | sample FraStrMetagenome_FD_87164 | JGI IMG/M metagenome (GOLD analysis project Ga0115008, IMG submission 87164) | Marine eukaryotic phytoplankton communities from Arctic Ocean - Fram Strait ARC3M Metagenome | ecosystem: Environmental > Aquatic > Marine > Oceanic | place: Fram Strait | collected...
ATAGGGGAGGTTACACTGGTAAACTTTCATAGTCATATATATCTCACTCGTTTCTTTATTTAATACGGGTATTATACTCTTCTGAGCAGAGCTGTAAAGGACTAATTCACTTATTTTCATACCGATTTAGTATATGCATATAACCAAAAAGTATATGCTAGCTAACGTCTTTCTCATAGACTTCTATGGTTGACTCATCTACGTTATGACGAATCAGGTCTTCTTTAAATGCCTCAGGATCTTTGACTCCCCAAGCTATGTGACGCTTACCCATATCATCATACCACTCAACATTCATTACTATCATATCCATTCACCTATCCTCTCACGCAGTACGATTCGTTGCCTTATCAGGTCACTCATACTAGCGTCATCAATCTTTCCCTCGCTAGTATCAATAAGAGCTGTCAGCTTATCCAGTTCGCCCTTATAGCGAATTATCTCAGGGGAGTCTACCCTTGAGGGAGCCAAATCAAAGTAGTCCTGTAATCGGGCTTTACGTTCCTTCTCAATGGTATCCATAGTAATCAACATTATCTTATTTCCTTTATTCAACAAATCACCAAACCAGTACTCATCAGTGTATGATACCTGTATATCATCTCTTTTTACACGTCCCATAATTATGCCTCCGCATCGACGTGATCACGAAGGGCATAAGCAGCAAATCCCAAGCCCAGCGTAGCATAGAACAGACAACCAATGGTAGACATAGTGCCCTGCTCAAGACCACCAACTGAACCCATAACAAAGAACCCACCTAATAGACCATATACTATATTCATGCTACACTCTCCATATCATTTTGTATTTGCTTAGCGCAATCAAGGGTAGTTTCCACGGCATAAGGCATCCATACTGGACGATCAGCGAACTGCTTCTTAACCAGAGCCTTTAACTCATTGGTACTAACGAAGGGATTGTTCTCAGCTATCTCTTGACACTCATAAACGAAACGCGACATATTGCTCATGCTCGAGCCTCCTCTTCAAGGACTTCAATTGCTAGGGCTTCCATATGCTCATGCTCAGAGCGAACCTCATCAATGTAGTTCCATACGGGAGCAGGGACGATGTAACCATCAGACATCACTAGACGGTTGTTAGCTTCATCAGCGTCAACGAATACGATCTCATCAACACGTAACCAATGCGACTCATCAGTCAGACGGACGTAATCACCTTCAAATATAATCATTATACAGCCTCCACATAGTCAACCCAAGTATCACTCATAAAGGAGCGACCCATAGACATTCTCCACGCCAGAGCGGCAGTAGCGGTCTCGAAACTTTGAGCGTTTACAGCTTTATCATTAGACATATATCGGATCACGTACATAGGTATCTCTCTCTTCTCTTTATTCAATACAAGTATTATACTCTTCTGAGCAGAGAAGTAAAGCGTTTTACCATTTATTTACGTTATAGTCGTCATTCGTCAGGCTTATAGTCCCGTTAGCAATCTGACCCACTGTTGCTCTCTTAACTCCCAGCTGTAGAGATTGTCAATGTAAGTCTTAGCGAAGTTCATAAGGTCAGGCGTATATGCGCCCATGAGACGTGTAGTGATAGCACCATTGAGCTCATTAATGAATACGTTGGCATGAGTGTTCGCATCCTCGTCGAACTGATACATAGTAGCGAATCCAGCCGTAGTCTCATAGAGAGCAGCATGGTTGGGGCATACGACCTCGCAGCCAGCACTCATTGCCTCGATAGCAGCAATACACGAGGTCTCTGGCCAGATGTTAGGGTATGCGAAGATATGCGCCTTCTTTAATGCTTCGCGCACAATGTGATTGGGTTGATAACCATGATAGGTCATCTGGGGGTGTGAGCGAATACGCTCGAATAATCCTTCATATGGCTTATCACGCTCAGCCCATCCATAGGCATTGAATGAAGAGTAAACGTCAAGGTGTATCTTATCTCCATGTATCTTAGCCAACTCCTCCATACAAGGAACAAGGAGCTCTAATCCACGATGAGGTGTAGTGTGATAGATAAGGCGTACACAATCAGTTGGCTTCTCCTCGGTCAGCTCAATCGGATCAATGGCATTACGCATAATGACTGACTGCGAATACGGCACCCCCAGTCCCATGTGATAGGTCTGAAACTGCTGATTACTGACGAATGCTATCTTAGCGAACCTATCACGTGACGAAGCATCCCTTAGATGCGATACCTCAGGATCATTCCATAGATCATGACAGAGTAGGATATTCTTCTTAGACTCATCCAGCTGACGAACTCTTGAATGTATTACGTTGACTTTATCCTCGAGTCCATGAGCAGAGATGATAGCGTTAATGCGCTCAGCCATCATCTCCGTTCCACCCTTCGCATCGGCATAGGTGCCATCGTTAGTGGGTCCAAGACTTACCTTATCAGTATCATCGATCACGTTCAGTGGCATACTATACCTTCTCTATATCCTGTATCTTATCCAAACAGAACGCGCGCCAACCATTAGCGTTAGTGTCCCATACTGATAGGCTCGTCATCGCCTCTTTATAGTTGCTATTGCCATTCGCCTCTGGTAGATAGTCTTTCTTCAGAGTACATGTCATCACGCGCTTCTCGCCATTCTTCTTATCAAACGTCACGCGCAGTACATTCTCAGCCAGTAGGTCTCGCAGCTCATTGCGAGTCATCTTCTCGAACTTCATATTAGTCTCCTTCAACAGCTTTTATTACATCGGGGAAATGCTGACCAATGACAGACCAGCATCGTTTCGCGATATCCATATGCTCTTTCTGAGTGCCGTTAGCCATACGCAGATCACAGTAATGGATCCATGAACGTAGACTACCTGACATATAAAGAGTAGTTCCAGTCAATCCTTCGGGTAATAAGGCTCGCGCTTGCTCCTTCGCAATACCACTATCCAATGCCCAATCATACTGCCACTTAGCAGCGTCAAGCACCTTCTTCTGACGCATATTAAACTCTTCCTGAAGTTTAGCATCCTGAGAGTCAATTGAGTTCTGACGGTTCTTAAGATCTTGAGTACGAGCCTCTCGATCATGTATGAACTCTTCACTCTCAGCATAACGCTGACTAAACTCTTGAAAGGAGAAGGAACGGTGACGAAGTATCTGCCTACTGATATCACGTGTAGTCTTGATCTCCATCGTCATATGAACCATCTCCAGTGGAGACCAATGATTCTCACGTATGAGATATCGAACCAGCTTACCAGCAGTTTCCGTATTGTTTTGATTGGCGGGATTACTCACACGAGCCGCATAAGCCACCAGCTGTTCAGCAGTCTGACAGTCACTGTATGCAGTTGGCTTACTGAGTGCAATTAGATTTACTTCCATAATATACCTTATCTTTATTTCATACTATTATACTATACACTCTCATGAATGTAAAGTCTTTTAATGATGATGCCCGAAATGAACGCCTGTAAAATAACCAACTGCCAAGGATATGGGCACTATAATAAGTAGATCCATTATCCAATGCAAAGCAATAGCCAATGAGACTATCTCTCTCCAGTGTACCCTACAAACATCAGCCCAGTGCTTAACTCTATTCTTCATATTCAATCACTACAGTTCTATTATACTATAACACTCACCATAAGGCAAGCTATTTACTTCCAAGTACATACTAACTTAATCACTTCCAAGTACATACTAACTTATTCCTCAGCCTCATCCCATAACGCTTCCATACGTGCCTTCCTATTCACCCATGCTTCCTTCATACGCTTCGAGTGCTTCTCCTTATACTCATCACTCGAATGCCCCTGCGAGTTCTTATTCCCTTTCATAGTAGCAGAGATCTTCGCCCTATGCTCATCAGATACATACTGCCCACGCTTGGCTAATGATATCGCCTTACGATGCTCAGGCTTCTTGGGGATGCCCTTTAGCTTATGCCCAGTACTAGGTGGAGGAGACACCGCACGTTGCTCAGCCTCGTGTAGTGCCATCAGCCTCCTGTACTCAGCCAGATCGTTCCCGTTACCATACCTCCGGAAGAGCTCCATATGCGCGTCAGCATGCGGTTTACTGGCTAATAGCACATAATTATCATCGCTATCAGTTCCACCCAACTCAGGCGGCAATAGATGGTGCCATTCTTTCATTACAAATCTCCACAATCAAAACAACGTGAAGATATTTATATCAGCATATATTCTTAGTTACTGAGAGAGTCTGACCTTGCGCCTTACTAGTTCCTTCCTTACCTTTTCTTTACGCTTATTACTGGTAGATGAAGAGTCAAGAGCATGCCGTAGATCTTCAAGGGATGTAGCATGCATATAGTAGTTCACCATCCTTCCATTACGTTGTTTCACACTGGGCTTAAACTTAATAGGCATCTATTCATCTCCCAAGGTGTCGTTATCGGCACTTCTTATATCTAAGAGTATCATGACTTCAGTAACGATTAGTATGGTGCTTACTACTAACTGTACAGGATCAAAGTTAAATATGGCAGTTAACGCACCTACTCCACCTATGCCAATACCCGTCATACAGGCACTCTTCGTCTTCATAAAACTTTTTAACATTTTTGAGTTGCTCCTTACTTTAAGATTGATTGTAAATTTTTTTTCAACTCCTTAGAGTCGTGTATAGAGGTTTGTTTCCCTTGAGTGACTGTCCATTCTTCAATGAGATTGCCATCTACGAAAGACGAGCCTAATGTAAATGATACCTTGGGATACGTGAGGACAATGCCATCGAAGGTCTTTGGCTTCTTCTTATACTTCATGTGTATATGAGACTGAAGTTCTGACAGTGAGTGCATCTACATGACCGCCTTAATATGCTTATCCTCTAGAATGGCAGCGTCATGACCCTCTACAGTCACAGGGATAGCAGTCGACCAGTCAAGATACACTATATCTTTAGGTCCAATGCCAATTACATCTGGTCCAACCGCAATGACATTCGCAGGTTTAGATGACTTAACATCCGGAGTACCTGTTAATATAATACCACCAGCCGTTACCTTCTCAGCTTCTTTATCATCTTTGCGTACAGTTACCAGTACATTATTTGTTAACATTCTCATTTCTTTAGTCCCATAGGTTTTCGTAGTATTTGCCAAACATTATAAATCCATTTGTGATACGTTTTTGATATGCTGCGCGCCCTTCATAATCAATTTCAAATGTATCATCAGGTCCCTTAACCATTTCGAAGTGACCTTTCAGTTTTCCTTCAGTGTGTTCGATCCAATGGGTGTCATGTTCGCCTGATTGAAACTGTTCTTCCCAATCTTCATGTTTGCTCTCAAAGGCAAAGATCATTTCTCCCATTACCCAATCCCAACGCTCAAAGAACTTACTATCAGTCTCACCATTTTGAGTGTATGCTGTTAGTTCTTTCTTAGTAGGGCGGAGTTCGCTTGGCACATCTTCTGGATAAACATACGGTGCGCCATGCTTGGTTAGTTTGAGTTGCTTGAGCATGGGTTCAATAATGTATGAAAGGGTATGATCCATGCTCCAAGTATCAAAGTCATCTATATGAACAGATACTTTAGGCTCGTTTTTAATTCCCAACTTATACAGGAAGTTGTGGTACCAGCGATGTGTCGGATACTTGCCAATTTTAACTTTCATGCTTCATGCCTTCTTTTTATTTGGCTTCGAATGCCCGTCTCTTGGATTTGCGCCATCTGCCATGCTACTTTTGTAACCAGTTATAATATGCTTCAATCGATGGCGGTCAATACCATTCACTTTTTCTATAGCTGACTTCACTGCCTTTAACTCTTTATCACGAGTCTCACTATTTCCTCGTTGGAGTTGCGAATTTACAATTTTATACATCTCATACAGTTGGTCACCTTTTAGACCAGCAACCAAGTTACGAGCTTCTGCCGCATAGTTCCTGTTGTCTTCGTGCTCGGTGCCTCGATAATTTCTAGTCATTCCATTCTCCAAATATGCGAGGTGCCTGCTTTTCAGCCTCTTCCATATGATATTCACCAGGGTAATGCTTTAGGCAACGATATGCTTCTTTACGAATAGCACTTGGCACTCGTGGCGTTTTCTTAGGATCCATTAAGTCAACTAGAAATTGTCTAGTATAGTTAACAGCATTCCGTCTTTCATTCGGCATTGTCATCACAATCTCCAATCTATATCAGACCAATTAGTATCTTCAGGCATCAATTGAATTTGACCTCCGAACTCCTGCTGTAAGCACAAATCCTTATAGACACCAGCAGTACTCATTTTAAGTCCGTAGGCTCCTTGATGACACCAGTATACAGAACCTGACCAGCCATAGAATCCATAGGTGTATTCTTGTTTCTCTACACTAGTAATCCCGCTGTTCATGCGCCATCTGTCACCACCTAAGTAACCACCACTCCATCCTGCTAGAACTTTATAGAAAGGGAATGTGCCCTTGCCTTCCTTTATCTTCAGCACTACCCAGTTGTCTGGATTGTGTTCATTCATCAATATACTCTCGGCTTTCCTTCAGCTCGTTCACTATTTCAATCAGTTCTTCGATTAACTGACAATCTCCATTGTCATTTGTATCAACTTCAAGTTCAATTTTTACTTTCATCTTTGCTTCAGCTCTTCAATCATACAGTTCTTTATCACATCCCTCACATTCTGCGTGCTTACTACTGCTTGAATGTGGTCAGTGTCCATCTCGGATATTGGCTTATATGACAGCGGCTGGTCGCCATTGATACCACGAGTTCCCCACTTCAATACATCACGTTGTACATCGTGAGGTTCGCTATCATACAGAGCGAGGCTGACTTGATCCTCATGTACTGTCGCACGAATATAGTCTAGACCGCCATCAACCACATATTTCTCACCGCTCACAGCATCAGTATGGCTCTTATAATCATGACGATTGGTAGATTCTAAGACAGTACCGTCAGGAGTACGAATGGCATTACGGATCAACTCACTCACGGAACATCTTCTTATAATCTGTCCTTTCTTTCCCTAGGAATATCTTTAGGGTCTCATCCTGGTCTTGTAGCTGAAATGTTGCCGTACCAAAATCAGTATTAGAATATGCCCGACCAGTGCCATCAATCACCTCAACCCTATTCACAAATTCATAGGCATCATCAAAGGATGGCGCATCATCGTCATTGGCAATAGTCAAGTAATCACCCTCTTTAAAGGAGTATCCTATTGCGAGGAGGAATCGTTGAAACTCCTCAAGCATCTCATGTAGAGACACTTCATCAACAATACTATGCTCAACGTCAACTCTGACGGAATCGAACATTGTATCCCCTGCCTTCTTTATAAACTTAATCATTCAGGTGCCCACCTTATCTTACCGTTTTTCTTTTCAAAATTACTTATTAGTTCTTCATATGACAAGAGCTCTTCTGTCTCTAGATCGCCCAGCCAATCCGACAAATCATTCCAGTCTTCAGACCGCATCGGGGCGAGACCATATTCATCCCAACCAGCATAACCTTCTTCGGAATCGTCGCGAATATCAATACGACCAGCCGAGTAACTTTCAAGGAACTCCATATACTCATAGGTTCCGCCTTTCCAACCTTTGCGCTTATGCAATACAAAGGGAATGTTTCTCTTTTCATACCATCTGTTCGAGACTGGACCCATCCAGTTGGTGCTATAGTGTATCATCGTACTTGCTTGCGCGTTCTTCTTCGAGGATTTCTTCGGAAATTAGGAGTGCTTTGAATCCTGCATATATCAGAACGCAGGCGAATGTGTACATAATAAAATCGTTCATATAATACCTCTTAATCAATATACTTATTATACTACATTATCAAAGAATTGTAAAGCATTATTTTACGTGAGTTACAACTTCATACAAATACCAGTCATACCAGTTACGATATGTCTGTTTCATATCCCTTTCGTTGTTCCTTAACACGCTATCCCAAGCACCATTCAGGTCATCAAGTTTACCATTGATGACAGCACCCTCATATTCTGAGCGACCAAAGCTGACTACTGGCTTGTCAAATAACATCGCCTCCTGCCCAACCCCTGAGTTGATCACATAGGTTGCCTTGGCTTTAGGGATTAAATCGTTAATAGCGTGGTCAGTAATGTACATAACATTGTTATACTTGGCGATAATTTTCATTAGTGGAGACATTGCCGCCAAGTTTACTGGGTGTCCCTTAAACACAGCTGTGGGGCGATTTGGGACTGCATGGCACCACTTGCATATGGCTTCAACGAACTCTGGGACTGTTACATCTGAGTGATACTGTATGGTCTCATCATGGGGTAACTGTAATGGGACGAATATGAAGTCGCCAGCATAGTCAAAACTAGTTCCTTTTGGCTGTTCAAACTTAGAGTTGCCGCTGAACGCATATTGGCGCATGAGGTTGAACGCTTCATCAGAGCGCATGTCACGTGGATCAAATTTATCTACGAATGACGCGCCACCACCCCAACCTTTAGGGTCTACAGTGAATAGCCAAGGGAATACAGTCTGCATGTAGAACTGCGTGTTATCACCCCCACCCCAATTGTGCCTCTCAACATGAGGAACAAGGAATTTAGTATCAGAAGGGAAGAACTCTTCAATGGTAGAGTTAAACGACCAACGAGGCATTTCAATCACAAGGTCGCTGTCATTGCTCAGGGCAAACCTTTCCCAGTGTGTTCTGATCTCAGGCAACTCAGCATCATTGCGACGTTCTAAGCCAAACTTCTTAAATGGTATGTCAAGTCTTGGCTTGAGGAGAACGCTTTTAATGCCTTCTATTCGGTGAGTGTATTCTTTCTTCTTGGCCACATAAGTTGGATTATCGTGTTTACGCGCACCCTTACCCGTCCATATCATTGTCCCATCAACAAACTCCCAGTCCATAAAGCTGCCATCAAACTTAGTGATGTGCTCATCGGCAACACCAGCAAATACTCTAGATAAGGCAACCTGATCGGCGAACCACCTCAGGTCATTCTGGCTTATGTACTCAGCAACCCCATTAGCGACATTAATGGCGCGAGTATCCATATACACAGCACCAGCGGCAACGCGTGTTCCTTCAGCCTCCCAGCCTGTAGTTCCTGCTAATGGTTCTCTCGGGAAATATCCGCAGGGCGTTTTGGGGAATTCAAATTGTTCCATAACCATACAGTCAATATCAAGTACCAGTACGCTACCAGATGAGTTGAGTATAGTGGGTAGAACTAGGAACCTAGAGCAAGCATAATAAGTTCTCTCGGCATCCCAACACCAACCCTCAAAGTCCTTATCTTCAAAACTATATGTCACCTCATGCTCTGAGTTCGCTCTTAAGATACCAGCAAGGGCAAGTGCTTTATCAGTAGGGTTGATTATGTGTACATGCGTACAGAATCCAGCATCCGAAGATGAGTATACAAATGCTGGACCATGCTCATTGAAATACTTACTATCACAAGCTGCCATTACCACTGGATTTGTTGGGACTTCACCGTACATTTTATTTACCTATTATGTTATAGTTGACACCACCCTTGGGCATATAATCTTCGCGCTTATAGCCAACCGCTTCTGCGCACTCTACAGCATTCCAAAACAAGTCAACAAGTTCCTGTTTGGGGTGATCGGCTGCCTCGCCAGTAAACCAGTCAGGCTTCCAAGGTTGTGTCGGCATATGAGTATAATGTAGCTGTTTAAATGGAACGATATCCCCATCGTGGCTGTTCCAAGCAGGATCTAAGTCGCCGACGAGGTTATTTTGTATGAACAGATTGATAAACTGGTGGTGGGATGTAGGGTTGCCTTTCCATTCAGATACAGGAGACATTTGACTGAACTTAGCGCAGTCAAACAAAATAACGCAGAACTCCTTTCCTCCGAAACGCTTACCGTCGCGAGCAAGCATCATCTTATCGTCAGGGATCTCCATATCAATCAACTCGCCGATATCTGAGAAGTTGAGCATATCGCAATCTGTGTATATGGCTCTACCTTGGAAGTTACAGTATTCGGGGATAGCCCAGCGGAAGCCAGAGAAGGGAGTTGACCAGTTATGATCGGCAAAACCGTGCCAGAATGACTCGGCATCATTAGTTTGGCGCATCCATACAATATCAAGTTCTCGATCAGTATTTTTGCGGAGAGTATATTCATATGCCATGTCAATAAGAGCGTCTTCACCGTTAGCGGATGAACCTATGAATATTCTTATGGGATCGTTCATAATAGTAATCTCAATGTTTAGTTAATTATACAATACTATTGGCAAAAAGTAAAGTTATTTGTTATAATCTTCCTTGAGTTGAGATATGTGCTTTGTGTGTAACTTTAGTCCGATAAACTCGTTATAATAGTCATCCCTGAGAAGTACATCGTTTGCGAACTGTTCGCGAGCCTCATAATATGAGCATTCGCCCTTAGTTCTAGCCAAGTGTATGATCTCTCGGTCAAATGCATTTCCCTGTTCTACTAGCATCTTAACCTGTTCACTTGACCCATAATATGTTTTCCAGTCTGATGGGACTTTAGTCTTTACTCTGCGCTTCCGAGTCTTTGTAATGGGTAGAGTCTTTGGCCGCCAAAAGAACTTCTTACCGATATACGCCATACCAGTATCAACTTCTGTCACCTTATAACAAAAGCCGACCCAATCTTTCAGGTCGGCTTCCTCAGGCGTAAATGGCTTCCCTTCATATATCCAAGGATTTTCGTAATCAGTCGTCATCAAAATCTAATTCATCAAGTTGATCTAAGACTTCGTCAATATCATCATGCTCGTCGTCAAAGTTTAGGTCAACTTCAGAACCGCAAAATGGGCAGCATATCGGGCTATCTCCTATGGAACCTTCGGCCAAAAGATGCACCACGGAATACTCGTTCCCGCAGTCATCGCACGTCAGTTCATATGTTATTTCATGCATCTTATATCCCTATTTGAACGTGTAACGAACTTCAGTTTCAAAACTGTGTTCCCAACTATCCACGTTAGTCGATTCAACCTTACCTTTGACGGTAAAACCATTCTTGAACTTGAATTTATAACCAGCCTCAGCCGACACACCACTAGTCATTTTGCCTGCCTCAAAGTAGGCACTCTTTCCTTCATAACCCAACCGAAAGTGATTCGTCGCATCATCAGTAAAATAAGATACTGCGTATGAATCACCCTCTATCTTTTTCGCTTTGCTTTTTAATTCAACATATGGGTTAGCTGTTGCTAAACTCATTCCCATTAATGCTGCTACTAACACTATACCTTTCATGCCGCTGCCCCTTGCGCATATGCCTCACCCCAACCACCTTTCAATCCAGCAACTTCATATTCCGTAACACGGTTCTCAAAGAAGTTAGTGTGGTCGGCACCGTTCAATACCCATTCTAGCCAAGGCAAAGGATTTTCTTTCACCTTGAAATTAGTTCGGAGTCCCAGTTGTAACAATCTTCTATCAGTTATATAGCGGATGTACTGTTTCACCTCTGAGGACTCTAGACCCTCAACTCCACCCATCTTATAGGCAAGGTCAATGAACTTGTCTTCCAACTTCACAGCATGGCGAGCCAACTCATAGATTTCTTTCTTAAAATCTTCATCAACAATGCGAGGATGCTCAGCGCAGAATGCTTTGAATAGTTTTGAGTTGCCTTCAACGTGAATAGACTCGTCGCGGATACTCCACTCAACTACCTTACCCATCCCCTTCATCTTACCGAAACGCTGGAAGTTTAACAACATAACGAATGATGCGAACAGTGCTACTCCCTCATTCATAACCGACTTAGCTAGTGACAAACCAAGACCACGCATAGTGCTAGTATCAGATTGCATCATGTAGTCAATCTTATCTGCCATTTCGGTGTACTCAAGGAACGCATGATATTCACTATCGGGCAACCCAAGCGTCTCATTCAGCAGGGCATATGCTCTCTGGTGAATACCCTCCCTAGCAGCAAACGAACCTAGCATATTGCGGACTTCATTGTTCTTAAACTTAGGAACAAACTGATCATAGTAGTTCTGACCGACTGCAACATCGCTCTGAGTAAATAGTCTGAGAACATTGGTGATATACTCCTTCTCAACTTCAGTAATTTTACCGCCTTTCCCTTTCCAGTCAGTAACGTCTTCAGACAAATCAATCTCATCTTCAATCCAGTGCGCCTTCTCGTGGCGTGTAGTAATATCTACAGCCCATGGATAGTGGAACGGTTTATAAGTTTCCGAGAACTCAAGCAAACCGCCTGACTTTTTTACCAGAGTGTCAGCGACTTTCATCAGGTCATCATACGTTCCTATATGCTTATCGTCAACATAAATCTGAGGTACTGAGCGTGCTCCAGGAACTTTCTGGTAGAACGCTAATCTTTGCTCTTCGTCATCTAGCATAATCTCAGTGAACGTGTGTCCGTGCGACTTAAACCAAAACTTGGCTTTCTCACAGAACGGACAGTTACTCTTGCTGTATATTAAAACTTCCATTTACTTCCCCGATTTCTTGTTTTCTATTATGTTCAGTTTAACACCTATTGTAGCATCTAATCGGCTCATAGGTATGTTGTCTTGAGATAACTCAAGAGCCTTTTGTTTCATATTTACATTAAAGTTGTTGCGAAACCAAATGTCAATCCTATCGGCAATGTTTACTACTTTTCGGAACAACTTGCCTTTAAAACGATAGACTGCTCTCATCAGAACAACTCCTTCTCAGTGAATACTTCAAATGACATGAAGTTAATATCGGCAAACTTCCTTGCTTCTGCCCACTTGACCTTGTTGATCTTCCACTTCTTTTGATAATGAGGTTTTATCTCAATGATCTTACTATGACGTTGACCTTCGTAGTCAGTCATCTCAACCCAGAAGTCAGGATAGTAGGTGCGGTTCTTGCCCTCAAAGATATAGGGAATCTTGAACTCCTCACTTGACCATTGTAGTATCCTCGGACACTTATCACAATACACCATAAACAGTCGTTCCCAACTGCTACGGTATATAATCTGATTTACATTACCATGATACTTGTCGGGGTTCTTAGCTGTAAACTTACCCTTGAAGTTGTTTCTCATATTCCTACCCTTCACACGCACGACATTCAGATTGTAATCCATCATCATCATCAGCTGAATTGGTGTCGCTAAACTCAGCCAGCCTTTCTCTAGCAACTTTAGTCGTAACATTCTCAGCTTTATTAGATGTTTCTGTTCTTAAATAGTATAACCCCTTTGTACCATAAAGCCAAGCATTAAAGTGCACTTTATGTAGGTATGCTTTAGTGGCTCCAGATGGGAAGAATATGTTTAAGGACTGCCCCTGACACAAATATTTTTGCCTATCTCCAGCTTGCTTAACAATGACATCTTGATCAAGTTCAATCGCAGTTTTGAAAACATCTTTAATGTGTTCAGATAAGAAATCAAGATGTTGTACAGAACCACCACCAGTAATGATCGATGACCAAACTTCAGGAGTGTTTTTTCCAAGTATTTCCAGTTCTTCTTCGAGATACTTGTTTTTGGTTAAATGGCTCCCTGCCCTTGTGCGAGAAGTGAACGCATTCGCTTTCCATGGCTCAATAGAAGGAGAAGTCCCCCCAATCAAAGAACTATTAGCATTTGGTGCGATAGCTAATAAGTGAGCGTTGCGTCTCCTTGAGAGGGGCAGGTCGGGCGCTGCACCTCGTTCGACACCAAGACGTAGCGTTTCCAACTCGGCATCTTCTCTAATTTTCCTAAAGATTTCAATGTTGAGATTTGATGCTTCTTCGCTCTCGAATGCTACACGATGTTTTTGCAGATACGCATGATAACCCATTGCTCCGAGCCCAAGACTACGCTCACGCATAGCGGAATACTTGGCACGGGAGATCTCTTCTCCTGCGTTGTCGATAAAGAACTGCAGGACATTGTCAAGAAACCTGATAAGGTCAGGCACAAGACTGCTGTTCTTCCACTCATCATACTTCTCCAAGTTCAGTGACGAAAGGCAGCATACAGCGCTGCGCTCTTCATTGGTGGCCAAGTGGATTTCGTTACATAGATTAGACCCATTTATTCGTAAACCAATATCCTTCTGCTCTTTTGGCATTGCTCTATTGGCGGTGTCGATAAAGTTTAGGTATGGCTCGCCAGTACGGTAACGTGTCTCCAATAAAAGTTCCCACAGTTTCCGCGCTCGGATAGTATCACGAACTTCGTCATTACTAGGATCTTTCAGTTCCCAAACCGCATCATCTCTCACGGATTCCATAAACTCATCAGTCAAATTTACAGCATGGTGTAAATTCAAACATTTACGGTTCACATCACCAGTGGGAATGCGCATATTTACAAATTCGACGATATCTGGATGAGATATATCCATATATGCTGCATATGATCCTTTTCTGGTCTTACCTTGACGATACGCAGTCATATCACTGTCGACTGTGTGTAGGAATGGCATCGGACCAGGAGCAACATCTGATACTGAACGAATATCTGACCAGTGACCTCCTACACCACCGCCCTTAACGGACAACCAGCGTAATTCGGCAGAATGGTCGATCAACCCTTCTAGACTATCAGGAACATATGTTAGAAAACATGAGATAGGTAGTGATTTTACTCTTTCGCCTTTCAATGGAGCATTAGATAGTATGGGAGATGAAAACATAAACCACCCCTTTGATACAGCATCATATATTCGTTGCGCCAACTTCATATCACCATCACAATACGCTACTGCTGCTCGGGCAAACGCTTTTTGCGGGGATTCTTCATCTTCTCTACAATAATAGTCTTTCA
>Ga0115008_10002692_pt1 | contig 14702 bp, 8 predicted proteins | sample FraStrMetagenome_FD_87164 | JGI IMG/M metagenome (GOLD analysis project Ga0115008, IMG submission 87164) | Marine eukaryotic phytoplankton communities from Arctic Ocean - Fram Strait ARC3M Metagenome | ecosystem: Environmental > Aquatic > Marine > Oceanic | place: Fram Strait | collected 2012-06-18
GGCTGAGACATGCGTCGAGAGTACATACGAGCCATATCTAGAAGTACAATGGAAGGAAGAAAAGGATGATTCCATCGCACGACTGAGCATTTCTCCTCCGCTTGAAGAAGACGAGGCGAAAAGTGAAATATCGGAACTGTCCCCTGGCTTCGTTGAGAACCATCGTTTTTTTAAACTAGTCACACCTGGTCAGGAATATCAAGTTGAAATGACGAAAGTTGGAATTAAAAACGTAGTCTCAGTTCCGACCATGAAAAAAGTCATTGTTCCTCCCATCGAACCTGAAGAAATCTCGATTGGTTTGATCACACAGACTTCTGTACAACTGAAACTTGCTGCTCCCAAAACGGGTATATTTGACTATTTCTTCATCACCATCTCATCGGCGTTTGGCAAGACAGAACACAACACGACAATGTCCGATAAGCAGTTTGGCGGACAATTCTACACGATGATTTTTGATGATTTGCTTCCAGGCGCTCATTACAAGATCAAAACATTCACCGTCTCTAATGGAGTGAGCTCGTTGGCCGCCAAAGTAGATTCTTGCTTTACTCTAAGTCCGACGAAACCTGTACTTGACCGTAATCTTCTGTTGTCCGGGACAGAAGGATTATGTGTTCTTTCTTTTCTTGGCAATGAAGTAAAATGCCTCTCAAATATTCGCTCAACCACACCTGACGAGATCGGAGCTGTTCTTTATTATGAGAACTGGGAGCCGATATCGAAAGTGGTAAACAAATACATGATCTATGCGAAGCCTAAAGATCGCAAGATTCTCGTCACTGGTGTCGATGGATACCCGCATCTCACGCTTGTTGGCGACTTAGATATGCCATTTGGCCTTGCACTTGATAAATATGGCGAGAACTTGTATTTCACCGACCAATGGACATATTCAATCGGTGTTGCGTCGATCTCGGCCGCGCTGCAAGGAAATGTCAAAGCAACGAAACAAATTCTCACTTCGAATAATGGAATTCCTCGCTTCATCGCTGTCGATCCGATACGACGACTACTTTACTGGTCTACCCGAGATGGCGAACTCGAAAGCGTTTCCCGCTCAGACTTGAATGGAAAGCGACAGAGAATGATTTGGTTCAGTCTCGGTGACACGGACATTGAAGGGCTTTCCATAGATTTGAAGACTGGAAATATATGCTGGAGAAACGCAAAGAAAAACAGGGTTGAGAAGATTGACTCAAACGGAGATAACTTTGAAATTATGGCCGAAGATATCGCAAGCAAGGCTTTGTGGAGAGTTTTCTCATCTGCCTTGTCGGATGAGAACATGCTTTCAATCAGGTAAATATTTAATAAATTCGGAATTCCAGAAATTTTAGGTAATTATATGAAGAATATTATTAATTCAATCTTAATTCTTAAATCAACGGTTTTATAGCCAAACGCTGGGAAAAATCGGTGAAATTAGCTGGGTCGATTACTACAACGCTCCTGATTATGCCGAGATGATGGTTAAACTAAAACCAAATCTTGATTTTCCCTGCGCCACGGGCCTCTGTCAAGACGACGTTTGCATACCAGACAATGATGATGACGAGTACTGCTCGAAATCTTGTCATATTTGGGAAGAAATGTGCCCGACAAGCAAGCAATGTATTCCAAAAGAATATTTCTGTGACGGATTCGTTGATTGCCAATATGGTGAAGATGAAGATTTCGCGTTTCTTGGATTCGAGTGTCCAAATAAGCAGAAATGTGAAAAGGATGACGATTTTGTGTGCGATGTGACGAAAAGGTGCATCAGGGAAGGAGTTTGGATTTTAAATACACCTCAATAATAATTGGTATAAATTTAAATGATCGATACCCGTTTTTGAATTTGAGACTTATTATATAAATTGAGTCTCCTTTTCAAAGCAAGAATCTGTTGTGTGACGGAAAATTTGATTGCCGGGATGGCTCTGATGAAGAAAACTGTATCGATGCTTCTTCAAATTGTACATTTCAGGATGGTCTATGCTCCTGGTCTTTTGGTGAATTTCAAGACAACTGGAAGCTCACGGATAAGCCTTCACCTTCAGACGAGACTGGCCCGTATCTTGTCGAGGATAGCAATCGCTATTTACTTTTTGAAGCGTCGGAAATCGACGAAAATGAAGAATCTGAAGTCATCTCTGGCACGTTTAAAAACGCAGTCTGCCTTTCATTCAAGTACATGATGAACGGAGCTCAAATGGGAAAAATAAAAGTAGAACGGCGTGACGAGCTCGACTCGTTGGAATCTCTCGTCTGGGAGAAAACAGGCGACCACGGACAGTCTTGGATTGAGACTGAGATAAGCATTGTGCCCTCGAATGGAATGTTCAGGATTGTAATCAGCGCTGTCAGGGGTCGTACATTTGCTTCTGATATCGCAATCGACGATATCAAAGTAAAAAATGGAATTTGCAAAGCCAAGACGAAATGCACATTCGGTCGAGGAGAAGATTGCGGGCTGCAATTTCCAAAAGTTGATGAAAGTTATTTCGTCTGGAAAAAGGATTTCGCAAAGATTATTCCTCCAAGACTTTCTAAGGAAATGGTCTTGATCCTTTTGATACGACTCTTTCGATTGAAGAACTTATAAAGCTCAATCCATAAGTTATGGACCATAAGTCATCAATTCTAAAATAAAAATTTTATAAAGAAAAGTAGTCGCTATACAGATTTTCTATGCTTCGCTCAAACATTTAATCCAAACTCGAATACAAAAAATCTACATGAATAAATCCGTTCAGAGTCGCTCTCAAAACCATAATCAGACAAATTCCATCGTCTCACCAGATTGGCAGACTGGAAACATTGACGACTCGGACTGGCGTGTTTTTGATTTCAACGAGGACAACGTCGACGTATGCGCTGGCTGCGGTACTGGAAAAAATCCCAAATTTATTAAGCGTCACAATTCCGTTTGGATCGGTGTTGTTCGCTGTCCTGATGATCCAGATGAGTACAAAATCTACATTTCTGATAGTCGTGAAGGTCTCTACAGGCACATTCAATTTCCACATCACACAGACATTTGCGAGGTCTTAGGCGGTCGTGCGAATGTGCGATCTTATGCAGTAACTGTGTTTTGCCCGGTCGAACTTGCGTATAAGCAGGTCTCAGATGGAAGTTTCAGAGAAGTGAACACTTTTGCCAACAGCTACACAAAGGACAAGGGATTCCGAACTGTCAAATCCTACAAATGCTTGGACACAAATGTCCCTGAACTACAGGCATCAGCGGAAGAATACAGCTACTTTATCGCGTCAACATGGGGGATGGGCTCTAAGCGCCCGAGAATGGCATTATTTACCTGGCCAGTCCACCAGCCGGCAGCAGCTTCTGATCCGACAGAAAGTGCGAGCTCGTGGTGTCTTCGCTTCTCCTATTCAATTATATTCACACCTGAGCTTGTTGTCAATATCAACGGAAATTTGCTTTGGTCCTCCGATGGCATCTCGACTGGAGAGTTTCGTGAGCACGTGGCAATCAATATTCCGAAGCCCATAGGTCGGGTTTGATAAAATTTGTCTATATTTTTTTAATTTATACTCTATGGAAAAATATATCTGAAGAATTTGTTTTTATTCTATAAAGCACCCCTATCGATTTACTCCATCTTGAACTGAAATATATCTTATATCATATAAGGATGATTTAATAATTTATTATAAACAAAAATATATTTGACCCTTTAAAAAGTCGGCTATGATTTAACGTTTATCGCAATTATGCCTTCTCGCAAATCAGGTGCTGCTCTCGTCGATGAGATTTCAATCGACCAGAAAAGCTGTTTCGTGCGACAGAACAAGTGCGACTTTAGCACTATCGCTGACATCGAAAACTGTTTCTTTCACCTGAACGAAGGAGTGCTGACAATTGATCATCATCACCGTCTTTATGAAAAATCTCCGTTTGACCCAGAACTACTAGCTCCTGTTCTCAAGCCTGGCTACACTATCACGCTAAAATCAGAAAATCAATGGAACGCGATTTATGAATCAGACCAGTTCTTTATCGGCAAACCTTTCTACGACGAGTACTGTGTTCTTTTCCGATACCGGCAGCGTGTTTCCGGCGAAATCAAAGTAAATCTACTCATCGACGGATACGAGAAAGCTCTCTTTCACAAATTTGAGCGTCCAAATCCTCATAAAATCTATCCCTGGGTCGATGTCGCGATCGACGTTAAACTCGACGACGAGAAATATCCACTCGGTGCAATGGCAAAAATTCAATATAAAGGACTTTACGAAACTTATCTTGCTAGAATTGAGCTCCAAAACGGTGCGTGTCCGGCGACGAATTGTAATGGCAAGCTCTCATGCGTTTCTGACAGAACACAGTGCGTCGAGCCGTACCAATTGTGCGATACGGACAACGACTGCGACGATTGGTCTGACGAGATGGGCTGCGCCAGTGGCTGTGGAGATCAGTCGGAACACTTTGAGACTAAAAGCAGTCTCGGAGCAAAGCCAGGGCGCTCATCGTGTCTTTGGAGAATTCACGGTCGTCAAGGAAAGAAAATCGCAGTTAAAGTGATGATGTTCGGGGATCTCGATCAAATCAAATTTATGACTATGTTTGAAGGATTAAAAACTCTCGACTCGTATTACGGTGGGGTCTCGGTTGATCTCGAGGAAGGCACCAATGGGACAGTCGTTAAAGAATATCTTTTAAACAGCAACGAAGCGACTATAATTGTCGATTTCAACTTGGTTTTAATCACTGCTGATGGACAGATAAACGCGATGCCTCTCATTTCTTACGAGCAAGTGGATGATTCATACTGCTCATTTGTCTGTAAAAACAGCGAATGTCTGCACGACAACTACCAGTGTGACGGCAATCCTGGATGTCTTGCCGAAGATGATGAGCTTGACTGCGTGCGTGAGAATCAAGTCGACGGCCTCAACATCGCGGAGGTACGGCAAATCGATGGTAGCTGGGCGCAAGTATGCGCGGATGAGAATTTTACGAGACATATTGCGAATCGACTCTGTTACCAAATGGGCTTTTGGGCCGCGTCGTCATTTAACTACGGAAACATCGTTTCTCCTTATTACAACGATTTTGTTGTCGCCTTGCCTGATGAACAAGAAACCAAAGGAGATAGCTGGGTACAAGGCATGCTAGTAAAAGGCACTTGCCCTAGCAGACGAGTTTGGTCTGTCGACTGCGGAAGCTATGCATGCGGTAAACGGCAAGTAAACACTCGCCCTGTCACGCGAATCGTCGGCGGTTCAAAGACATATCTCGGCAAATGGCCTTGGATGGTGTCTTTCCAAATTCGAAATGTGCATAATTGTGGAGGAGCAATCATAAGCGACTCGCTCATCCTAACAGCTGGCCACTGCTTCGACAAAAATCTTCCAAAAGTTCATACGATCCTGGTCGGTGGAAATAACCACAAATCACCCGAAATCGTCCGACGGGGAATCAAGCAAGCGCATATTCATCCAGAGTATTACCCCGACTCAAACGTGCCTAACCATGATATTGCGATCGTTCAACTTGATCGGAAAGTCTCGTTTTCGAAATACCTTCAGGAAAAGTTCTTACCAAACTATTTTACGGCATAATATATGCCGCATAAATACATAAAAAAACAACAATTATTAACGTATTTCATATTATAATTATTCACAATTAAGAGCTTAAACAAGCCTATCTGCCTCCCAACATTGAAATACATTCATGGTCCAGGGAGTCTTTGTCACTTAGCCGGGTGGGGAAAACTTTCGAAGGTATAATTATTTTTTTATATTTTTAGAAAACATAATTTTTTAAACAATATTTTCTTCAGAATAATGTAAACGGATTTCCGAGCATCATGTACGACGTTTCATCACCTATTATTCCAAATGCAAAATGCGGAGTAGGCGAGTACTCGCACGTCGATTTCGCTCGGAATGGCTCACCGATCACGGACAATCAGCTGTGTTCTGGAAAGATGGACACTGGAGGTGTAGGAATCTGTCATGGAGACAGTGGGGGACCTTTGATGTGTGAGAACAACGGGACTTTTTATCTTACTGGAATAGTTAGCTGGTCTAGCGGTTGTGCAGAGAAAAACGCACCTGATGTACTCACAAGAGTGGACCAGTATCTTGACTGGATTGTTGAAACGACAAGTTTCCAGACAGACACAGAAGCAGCAGTCACAAGCCGCTGGCTTGAGCGGACAGTCTGTAAAGGATCAGTTATCGCACGTGGACAAGGAGGACTCGTTCAATCAGAAGGATGGCCAAAAGAATATGGCCCAAATATTGATTGCACAGTTAAAATTTTAAAAAACTCTGCGCGAATGATCGAGCTTTCGCCTCTTTACTTTGCTCTTCCCAGTGAGGTTTGTTCAATGGAGCTCTTTGCGTTTGACATAATCAACTAGGAGGTGCGCAGCAAAGTCCGCATTTATGCTGGAAGCGCCGAGCCCGAAAATCTTGTCCAAACCTTCTCAGGCATCGGCCACTTCGATGACGCTGCCTTCAACGAGAAGTTATACGTTAACGATTCCGACGTCACCATACGCTTCACTTCTGGAAATAACAAGGTATGACTAGTGAATAACAAGGTTTGACAAGTGAATAATGATCGAATTGTCAGTCATGGAAATTATCCTGCAATGTCCGACTAATCTCATAATTTATGAGTCATAAATTACAAATAAATTATACTTTGTCATTTTTTAGCTTTGGCATATTTGGGCTGGTTTCCAAATTGAGTATCGTCTTCTCGACAAACTTCCTTTGGAAAGCGAACAAATACAGATCGAGTCGCAATGTGGTGGCATTCTCCTAGACCATCCGTTTTACTTTGAATGGGGTCCTTCGATAGAAAATTCTCAAGAAAATAAATGTTTATGGACTATACAAGAAGCTGATGACGGTTATATTACTCTTGTAGACTTTATGGAATTCGACATTCCTGCAGACGTCGGCATTTTCAATATCTACCTCGACAAGCTGCTGCCAAACAATTTCTACGCCTCATATTCAGGATCGAGCCTTCCTCCAGTGATCGAGACAAGCTCGCAAATTATTATTCAATTTATTGGCCTTGCCGAAGTTGAGGCTTATTTCCGTCTGGACATTGCATATGAACGGCGTCGCAGTCATACACTTGCGAGTGATGTTGTCGGCAGTTGTGGCGGAAAATTGACTGCTGCTTCCGGGTATATAGCAAGCCCAAGCTGGCCAAGTCCGTATCCTGGTGACCAGGAATGGGTTAAATAAGCTCTAAAAAGAATCCTTTCGTTTATTAGCATATATAATCTGAAAAAAGGAGTGTATCTGGATGATCGACGCTAAAGCTCATCAACGGGTGGTCCTTGAATTCGAAACCTTGGATTTAGAATTCGAATATGACGACTTTGATGTTACTGATTCGCTTGGGACAATAAGAATCGGGCGAGAATACGCTCCTGGATTGCAGATGTACGGGGCTCCAGAGCCAGTCTTTGACGGAGCTGTGACAATTCATTTTTTAACCGACGCAGACATAAGCTACACAAACAAGCATCTAGGATTTCTTCTCTACTACCGCGTCGAAGACTACGTCATTGATAATTCGGAAGTGTTTGACTCCTCCTTTATTTTTTCTACAAGTACTGATGCGCCGACAACTTCCTCTGTGCTTCCAATGGACCTTATCCCGAGCTATAACGCAACGTGTCCATATACTTCGAACATTCGCAATGGTGTCCTTGTCCTCAAGTCACCCGGCTTTCCAAACGGATACCCGACCAATGCCGACTGCATCTGGGAAATCGGCATTTCAAACGACGCTCTTATGATGGAACTGGACGTCAAACAGTTCCACGTCGAAGAGTCAAATGAGTGCCAATTCGACTCTCTCTCAATTTCTGAGGGCAATAACGGCTGGGGCATGAAACTCTGTGGCGCGTTAGGAAAAGAAGTCCCTTCGCGACTCGAAGTTCGCAGCACAGAAGCTCGTCTCCACTTTTCATCAGACAACGTTCATGGCTACGAGGGATTCGAAATCCACGTGCTGCTTATTCCTCGACCTCCGACGACCCCGATGCCAGCGAATGTTCTTTTCACGTGTAACTTTGACTTTGACATGTGCGAGTTCCACAATGGAATCGGCAATACAGCCGAGTGGATTCGAATGCGTGACGGAACACCTTCCTCAGAAACAGGACCGCCGTATGATGTTTCGCTAACTGGGTACTACATCTACTTCGAAGCGACGGATAAGAACGAAGGTAGCCTAGGGCGCGTGTTCACGCCTACAATCGATTACTTTGGAGAAGCTGACAATGTTAACCTCGATCTCGACCCTCACTGTATACAGTTTTATTTCGACATGTATGGTAGCGATATGGGCACGCTCAGGCTGTTTCTTGTCAATGAAGAATATGAAGGGAGAAGAAAAAGCCTCCTCTGGGAGCAAAAAGGGCAGCAGCGGGTTGACGAGGAAGAAGAACCTTGGGAACAAGTGTCACTAACATTCTATCCTTATACAAAATTCAATCTCGTTTGGGAAGCAGAAGCTGGAGCTGGATACAGAAGCGACATGGCGCTCGATCAGATTCAGATATCGCAAGGCAAATGTCGCGACTGTACTGGAGATGGGCTCTTTGACTGTAAGGATGACAGTTTTACATGTATTTTGGCTGAATTCACGTGCGATGGATACTCCGATTGTCCAAATTCAGCCGACGAGAAAGATTGTTTGTCTGAAGACGCGGCGGCAATTTACGAGGACGTCTGCGAAGATCCTTCGCTCAAGAATCTCGCAGCCTGTCGAAATGACAATTACGTCAATTTTTGCGATGGTGAAGAAGAACAGAAACTCTGCGACGGAAAATGGGACTGTCGATATGGTGCCGATGAAGCTGGATGCTCGACAGAAACGGAATCGCCAGTTTGTGGACTACCAGATCCTGAACCAAGGTACGTATAATAGCATCCCGATTTGAACCGTTATGTGAGCGTCCCACTTTGGGATGATCCCCTGTACGAGATTACATAGTTCTTCATACTCGTTTAAGATCAATGGGATGGGCAATCGGCCGAGCAAGGTTTATGAATGTTCAGTATAGATGGGCTTGGACAGCATCACTACATTTTAATAGGGCAGGTTAACAAGTTTTGAATCGTATTATATTTTCTAAGATATGAACCTTCACGTAAAAACGTACATTTTCTTCTATTTCCTTAACCGAATAAGCAAATTCGAGTGTTCTGTTCATATGGTTGCTAAAGATTGGTATCTGACATCCGCCCGATGCGTGGAGAAAGGAGTATCCAAGACAAAATCGAAAACTTCTTGGATGGCATACGGTGGCTGCCACGTGGAAAGCGAAGATGACTACGTTGTCAGCGTTTCTAGCAGTAGTTTCAGTATAGGAATATGTTTTATCTTATCTAAGATAATTTATGAAGCAGTGATCCAAACGAAACGTCTGAACGCCAGAACGTCTGAAAACCAAGCTTTAAATAATGAACATTGTAATATCTGGCTATAAGAACGGTCAAAATGAGGAGGGTAAGGCTGGGATAAATCTTATGTGAAAATCTTTCTATGATATTTTTTAATGCTTTTAATCAAAGCCGTTAACATTAAAAATATCGGCTGGAAAATATTATAGTTTCACATTGAAACTTTCAATATCATTTGCAATTTTAAATAAAACACACTACAGAACATTTCTCTGTTCAAGGTGAACTGGTTATTCAACGCGTCATGCAGATAATTCTCCACAACTCTGACCTGGAAGACCATGGAAATATGGCGCTGATTGGCATTGAAAGCAGCGAAAATCTGATGCAATATCCGGTCTGCTTTGATTTCGATGAGACGCATCGCTTCGACTTTTCCCTCGACAAGCCTCATCTATGCCAGCTTGTTGGCCACAGGCGAGATCTACTTGGCGACGCGTTCACCAAATGGCAGAGTATGGTTCCAGGTAAAGAACGTTCTAGAGATTAAACATGCTTTAAGCATGTAATACGTAATACGTAACCTTAAGTTAAATCCGACGAGAAAGATATTCTCAAGGCTGGATACAGAATGCTCCTTGTGCAGCCGTTTCATGACGATCAAGGCACTGGGCTGTTCTGTCAATCGTGGAATCAGAAATGGCATCTCGTCGGAATAACTCAGCCAAACGACGGTGACATTGAAGGACGATCAGCAACTTGGCCAAGCATGCGAGCTGGGCTAAATGTTGTTTCCGACATTCAGGTTTAAAATTTCATAAACTGCGGTATCAAAATATCATATTTCAGGGTCTGACGAAATGGGTGCAGCAAGAATGCCCAGGCCAATTTCTGTGCAAGAAAGATCGAGTTTGTATCGACAGAAAAAGCATTTGCAACGGTGAGATCGACTGCTCTGATGGAACTGATGAGCGAGAGTGCGATTCTGGCTGCGGCAGCGGTTCATGGATTCAGGAAGCAGGAACGACTGTAAGTACTGCGTGTATTACTGCGCAACATGGTTTGTTTCGTTAAGCTTGAGTTAGTTCTATATATTGAATAAAGATAATATTGCTTATATGCTGACAATAAATTATAAGTAATAGAATAATTTCTGAAACAATTTGTGACATCATTTAATTTGTATTTGATTAAGGTATCAGTATCATCCTTTGTAACAAAATGTCGTTGGATAATTCCCTCTTCTCCTGGCTCTATCAACCTTATTCGGCTTGACAAGCTCGTTTCCGACAGAAAATACAAAGTCGCTACTTACGACTCCGTTAACCACACTTGGTTGGTTTACAAGAACGTGCCCAAGTTCTTTTCCTCGTCGCCTGGAGGAACATTGACGTTGCAGATTGAAATGGAAGCTCAGAATTCCTTGCTTGACTTGCGTTTCGTCGCCCTCAGAGAAGAATTAGCTTCTGACGGAGAGTACCCGTGCGAAGAACAATTCAAGTGCAAGTCTACAGGCGCGAGAGGCGTTTTTTGCATCTCTCCAGAACTGGTAAAGATAAGAGAAAAAATTTAAATTGATTTTAATAAGGTTTGCAATGGTGTCAACGATTGCGCTGATGGAGAGGATGAGGAAAATTGCGAAGACATTCTCGAATGTGGCAGTCCGAAATTTCAGACTGCTCTTGCAACGCCAAAATTTTTGTTTTCTCAGAATCATCCTCTAACCTGGACTGGTATGTTTTAAAAACTCATATCAAAAAAATTTGACTTTTTACAAAAAAAAATTTTAGGGCAAGGAAAATGCATCTACAAGATCGACTCATTTACTGGCGACCCAATCACCCTCGACTTCGAGGAGTTCAACTCTGACGTTTCCGATGTTGTCAAGATCTACGCCGGCTTCGGTTGCTCAAAACGGCAAATCGGCGAGCACTTTGGCGACCAGCCGTACTTGCTCAATACAAAAGAAACCTCGCTTTCAATAGAATGGAATTTCACGGACAATATTCATCTACGGAGCTACGCGCTCAAGTTCTTTACGAAATAAAAAAAATAGACTGAAAAATAGATCTGTACAAAAGTAAACAATTTCCACAAACTGCCAACTACTTTATACTGGTATAAAGCAAATCTTTAATTTAAAACTCGCTGCTCATGATTTGCTGGAATTACCGAATTATTTAATTTTGTCTTTAATTGCCAATAAAGAATTCACCTCAATATAACTTTTAACAAGTCACATTTTATATCGATAAGCTGCCAGTTCCATCTTACGATCTTATTTCCAACGCCTTATTTCGATGCTTCAATTTAGGCTGAAATATTCCCTTTTATAAATACAAGGTTATATCTCCACAACTAACCTATTTACCTAGCTCAGCTAGGCTAGCTGGCAATTTATCTAATAACTTATTAGAAAAAAGCATTGAAATCCCAAGCTTTCTGCCCTCTATGCTTCAAGATAAAATTCATTTTGAAACACCTTTTCAACCCCTTTTGTTCAAGCTGCAAATCACACTATCAGCTGGCAACGCGCATTAGCTAAGAGGTGCGAAAATATGCAAAGTTAATCAGAGAATGAAAAGTACGCTGATATTTTATATTTGCGCCTTTTCGGGCTGGAAAACAAACGCAAAAATCACGACAGATATCATACGGCCACAGCTGCCGCCAGGATGGTGGGAAAATAAATTACAGAAAAAAATTCTCTCTGGATATGGTGATATACTCAACGAGCTAAATTTTTACGGAATTTTTATTTTTAGAAAAGAATATTGCTCCGTTTTCTCACCAGATGATGGAAGATGGGATTGAAAGCCCAATCGTTGTCAATTTTGGAAAGAGGTTGAATTTTATGATCGAAAATTGTTTTTCGAAATTTGTTTAATTTTAAATCATATATTATATATGGCTTTTAAAACCTCTTTACAAGCTATGGTGCTTCAAAGATTGCTAACGATAAAAATGAGAGAGGAAGAAATAGTAATGGCAGGCTATAACGTTGTGGATTGGACTGACGATCGGTTGAGCTGGAATCCGATGGATTACAAAAACATTTCGGTGACAAACATCAACAGTCAGCTCATTTGGAAGCCAGGAACAGTTTTTTACAACAACAAAGACGGCTCTTTTGAAACCAAGTTCAAGACAAAGCTGAAAGTCATGTCGAATGGCTATATATCTTGGATGCCGCCAGGAAAATTTCTTAATTGAAATTGAAATAGCACTGATGTTTATTTATATTTACCGAAGTCTATTTGTATTTCATGGCTATTTTAAGGAATTAATCGTAGCGCTTTATAAGTCCACCTGCTCCTTGAATGTAAAAGTGTTCCCATTTGTTATGGTTTTGATATAAAAAGCTATCATTTTAAGGACTTTAAATATCAAAATATAGACCGGCAAAAATGCAGTCTCATTTTCCGTTCCACCGATTTCGGAATGGGATATATCAAGCTCGTAAAAAGTTTTATACGCATGTCAAAAGAACATGTGTGACATTATGATGCTCGCTTGCTTGCTTTCGTCCTTATAACAGACGCTCGCAGTCTCGATTTCAGCTATGACTTCGCTATCAGTACCTCTTACGTAGAAGGCTCAAATATTTCCGCTGAATGGGTTCTGGAAAGGCTTGCTTAATTGCTTAACTTTGCTCTCTAATAGAATAACACATATTTTTAAATAAATGCTCCGCTCGCTTTATCGCTCTGTAGATGAAATTAATAAGTTTGCTTGGTTTAAAATAAGCACTAAAAATCAGAAATATATATTCTCACTTTGAGAGAAAAAATATATCGACTACAATCACACCTTTGCGGTCGGGACTTCTTATGTTGAAGGCTCGAATGTTTCTGCAGAGTGGGTTTTGCGATGAAGGGCTTAAATAATTAATATTTGATCAATTGATTATTAGAAATCTTGGTTAAATTGAAAGCCTTGCAAAGCTAAGAACGAATATTTTTATCGTCGATTCGAGCGACTCGGATCTTTCTTTCCGTGAGATCCACTTTGAATACCATTTTCAACGCATGCCTCTTTTCTACATTCTCAAGTAAGTGATTTATAAATACTGAATAGATAATATAAGTTACCCGCCAATTAGGCTTTCATCCTAGTTCTTTTACGTGCTAGCTGACTCGATTAAGCTCATCTATTTAAGTATGATTCTCCCAATATGGCTGATGTTTTTCCTCTCTATTTTTGTCTTCTACCTCCCAACTGATGCGTGCGAAAAAATGACTCTCTCAATTTCGATTTTAATCGGACAGACAGTTTTTCTTACGCTCTTGGCCAAGGTGTGTATTTTAATTATCAAATTAATTATATTAGTTTTAAGCATACCCCAGAAACGTCGATGGAAATTCCACTTCTTAGTAGCTATCTTCTTTTTACGATAATGATGGTTTCGTTTTCTGTTATCATGAGTGTTATCGTTTGTAACGTGCACTTTCGATCTAGCGCAACTCACAAGGTCTGTTCTACAAGAAATCATCTCGATACCGAATATTGATAATGAAGAACATTAATAAAGCTACCGCGCTATTTTCAAGTTATATTTATCGACCATATTGCTCGATATTTGAATATAAAGGAACAAGCTCACTATTGAGAAGCTGTAAATAATAAGTAATAATGGTCCGTTCAAAGATAGCTCATTGAGAATTTAAAAAAGTGAACTTGGCAAAAGAGACCGCCTCCATTTGAGATCGACATGCCAAGAAGAAATTCGCATGGCGAAGATACAAAAACGACATCGATGTGCTACGAGCTCGAGCTTGAAGAAGACGCTGGAAAAGCGGTCGCTTCTGAAATCATGTTCAATACGCACTCGAAACTATTTGGTTGTTCAGGAACGTAATCAGCAGGTTATCAAGTTTAAATAAAGTAAATTACTCTGACGGTGTTTATGGGTCCATAAATTTACTCAAATTGCTGATTTAATTCAAGATAGGAAGGCAATGTCGTCTTCTGTGCGTAATACTACAAGGCCACTCGCGCGAGAATTAAGCAATAGGGACTTGAACTTTAGTAAATGTAACAATTAAACTTGATAAAACAATTAAAAAAAACAATATCAAAGAATATTTGAAATAAGTGTCAATTTCTTAAGCCCCTTTATAGACCTGCCGTTGAAGCTATAGGTAATTTACTCAAGTTTTTTAACTTTGTAATATTTATTGAAGATTTCATCACCACAACCATGCAGCAGAACGACGACGAAAGTACAGTAAGCGATGAATGGAGGTACATCGCGTTGATAATTGATAGTCTACTGTCAGGGATCATAATTTTACAGACATCAGA
>Ga0115008_10002696_pt1 | contig 14690 bp, 9 predicted proteins | sample FraStrMetagenome_FD_87164 | JGI IMG/M metagenome (GOLD analysis project Ga0115008, IMG submission 87164) | Marine eukaryotic phytoplankton communities from Arctic Ocean - Fram Strait ARC3M Metagenome | ecosystem: Environmental > Aquatic > Marine > Oceanic | place: Fram Strait | collected 2012-06-18
AAAAGAGAAATTACGTATTAAGTAGTATTTTGTTTTGCACATAAAAACAATACAAAACGCCGCAAACAAAGGCAATGAAATAAGTGTTAATAACATCTCTGTTTTTTTTAGAAAAATCAATGAAACCTAGGTGGGATTGAACCACTAAGGCAGAGTTTAATTTTAATTTTTTTTCATCAGCTATGCAAAGCCATTGAATATCAAAAACAAACTAAATTTTACAGTCAATTTTTAAATTTCATATTTTTGTGTTTTATAATTTGTTTTTTTAGTTTTTTTTAAATTAAACTATCAATATTAAAGGGAATCGTTAAGTAAGCAACGTGAAAAATAGTCGCAAGCTACAGGAATCGAACCTATAATATTGATTTTGAAAATCAAGGTTATACCTTTTAACTAAGCTTAAAATAAAGTGGTTGGACTTGAACCAACAATTTCCAATTCCCAAAATTGACGCGTTAACCAATTACGCCACACCTTTTCCGCTGAAAAGGACTTGAACCTTTAAGCTTAAACAGCAAGTGATTTTAAATCAATCGTGTTTACCATTTCACCACCAACGGTTGTATTTAACCCTTGTTTAGAGTTGGTAATATTAGAAAATAAGAAAATAAAAGAAATAAGGCTGACGCGCAGATCTGAAACTTTAATTCAAAGCATATGATATAAGCCATTAAAGAAAATAGTAAGATAAAGACCGTTATTGCAAACAAACCACGTTGGATAAAACCATTTAAAAACGTTCTAAAAAAGAGTGATTGATTTAAGCCTGTGAATGTAAACCCTGTTGGTCCAATTTGTTCTATAATACCTTTATCCATTGCTTGAAAGCTGAAGAAGTAACCAAATTGCATCGCTTTCATTACAATTGCTTCATTGACGATTTGATCAAAATGTCATTTTTTGTTTAAAAACAAGTAACTTAATAAGTTCTGCATTTTGAATTCAAAAACTGCTTTTTTGTTTACATTGAAACAATTGATTAAAAATAATGAAAGAACAGCGCCTAGTATTGTTGCAAAAAAAGGAATGTTTTTTACAATAACAGAGATAAATTCTGAATCAACCATATTAAAATGTGAGTATTGAATTGTAATTGAGTTAAAATAATGTGAACCTAAACCAATAACCAGATCACGTGTTAAGAAACCAATAAATATTGAACCAATAGATAAGATAAGCAATGGAAAAATCATAACTATACTAGCTTCGTGTGCACGTTCAATGTAAAATTTAAAAGAATTTGTTGGATTTACAAAAGTTAAGAAAAAAAGGCGAAATGAATAAAAGGATGTACAAAATGCAGCTGAACAACCAAGAAAATAAGTAAAATTACCAACAGCGTTATGTTTGGCAAATGCTAGTTCTAAAATACAATCTTTAGAATAAAAACCTGTTAAAAATGGGGTACCAACAAGTGCTAATGATCCGGTGAAAATCATTAAAGAAGAAACTGGGAATAAATGAAATAAACCACCCATTTTGCGTAAATCTTGTTCATCCGATAAACCGTGAATAACACAACCAGCACTTAAAAACAACAATGCTTTAAAAACGGCGTGATTAGCTACGTGAAAAATGGAGACAGAATAATGTGATAGACCTGTTACAAATATCATATAACCTAGTTGACTACACGTTGAATAAGCAATTACGCGTTTCAAATCATTTTGAAATAAACCTATTGATGCTGCAATAAACGAAGTAAAGGCACCAATAATTGAAACAACAAACAATGTTGTTTCTGCATTTTCAAAAAATATTGAACAGCGAATAATCAAGAACACACCAGCAACTACAAGAGTTGCAGCGTGAATTAATGCTGACACTGGGGTTGGTCCTTCCATTGCATCTGGTAATCAGATATGTAATGGCATCTGCGCAGATTTACCTAAAACACCTCAGAAAAAAAGCAAAGATATTGCTGTTACTGCTTGGCACTCAAAACCAAAAATCATAAAGGTTTTAGATATGCTACAAGGGAGCAGTGCAAAAGTTGTGGCATAATCCACTGTTTTGAATGTCAAAAATGAAAGGCAAATACCAAGAGCTAATCCAACATCACCAACACGGTTTACCAACATTGCTTTTAAAGCTGATTTACTGGCTTGTATTCTAGTGTGTCAGAAACTAATTAATAAAAACGAAGCAAGCCCAATACCTTCTCAACCAAAAAACATTAAAATGAGATTATCTGCTGTTACTAATACAAGCATAAAACCAGTAAAAATAGAAAGGTAAGATAAAAATCTAATTAGATGAGGGTCACCTGCCATGTACTCAGTTGAATATAAGTGAACCAATGCAGAAACGCCACAAACTACAACCAGCATGGTAGTTGATAAAGCATCGAAACAAAATCCTCAATTTACTGTTAACAGTTCACTATGAAATCATTCTGTTAAAAAAATGAAGCAGCTTGAACCTCAAACTACAGTTTCAATATAGCTAAAAACGGAAAGAAAAAACGCAAGAAAAATAGCAGCTGGTGCTAAAATTTTTGCGCCAGTTGTACCGATGAAACGGCCAAAAAAAATACAAGAACAAAAACTTAAAAAGGGCAAGATGAGAATACAAAGATACATCGTTGAAAACAATTGAAAAATCAAAATTTAGTCTCAAGCTGGACTTGAACCAGCAATTTTTTGATTAACAGTCAAAAGCTTTAACCATTAAGCCATTGAGATCTTATTAAACCTTTTCAGAAAGTCATAATAGGTACTTATTTGTTGATACTGCTTCAATAACAATTGGCATGTTACCGTGACCAACACCACATATTTCACTACACTGTCCAAAAAAAACACCATTACGTAAGATAAACACCGAAGTTTGGTTTAAGCGACCTGTGCAAGCATCTAATTTAATACCAAGTGAAGGAATAGCTCAACTATGTAGCACATCAGCAGCTGTTACTAAAATTCTGATATGTGTGTTAATTGGTAAAACTACACGGTTATCAACCTCTAATAATCTTAACTCACCTAATTCCAATTCATCTTCAGGCACCATGTAAGAATCAAAATTTATCACACCCATCTTTGCTTCAAAATCACCATACTCATAAGATCAAAATCATTGGTGACCAACACATTTAATTGTTAATGCGGGATCAATAATTTCATCAATTGAATACAAAAGAGCAAATGATGGTAAAGCAACTACAATTAAAATTAAAGAAGGAATAACTGTTCAAATGATTTCAATAGTAGTACCATGTACAACGTTAGCTGCTGTTCCACTATAAGCTGAACCATTAAAAAAGAAATAAAGCGTACGAGCCATAACTACTAAAACAAAAAATAAAATAAAAGTAATAAAAAACATTAAATCGTGATGTAAGTTGATGATACCCTCCATTACAGGTGTAGCAGCATCTTGGAAACCACATTGTCACGCTTTGCTTGAATCTAAAAGAAACATCATAATAAAAAAATAAAAAAAAACTTCGGACAAAATGAGAATCGAACTCATATTTACAGCTTGACAAACTACTATTCTAACCATTAAACTATTTATCCATTTTAGCAAAAAAGGATTTGAACCTTTAACTCACACCTTATCAAAGTGCTACTCTACCATTGAGTTATATGCTATTATTATATTGATAAAAATTTCAAAGCAATACGTTTTTGAAGCTTTGAAGCTAAGAAATTTTGATTTCAATTAAAAGTCAGTAAATATGTTCGAAATGATGGTAAATAAATTGAACTTGTTAGATTTGAAGGTGAAAAAGAGAAAATTAAATTGTAGATTAAATGCTTTTGAATCTTTTTTTGAAAATAAACAGCACAAATACTTTTTGTTGCTTTCAAATTTTTTAATGCAATGTCAGCTTCAACCTTTTTAGATGTTGAAATAACATCTGAAATAAGTGAAAAATTAGAAGTAGTTAATTTAAGAAATAATGATAGTAACATATTATAGCTCGTTAATAATCCACGTTTTTTCAAAGCAAAATTAAAAAAAGAGTTTAAAACATCTTTATCAATTCAAAATAAACTTAGAAAATCAGCTTCAAACTTATTGGCGCGTGAATTTAGATTCTCTGCTGTGGAATCTGACAATAAATTAAAACAAAAAAAAATAAAACTGAAGAAACATAAGGCCAAAAGAACTTCTTCATTAAAAACGATAAACTCAATAGAACAAAGGATGGCATAAAAAACAATAAAAGCTAAAAAAATCGGGTTAAACATCGATAAATAGGAGATAATCAACAATGACAAAATTAAGCCAATTAATGGATTTGAACCATTGTTTCTCGTTTACAAAACAAGCACTTTAACCAAACTAAGTTAAACTAGCAGAGCAAAGGACCTCAAAATTATACTTTAAAAGCTATTCAAATTTTAATGTTACAAGTTCCGTATTTGGTTTTTTCACAAAAACTATTATAAAAAACACTAGTTGACATTGATGTTTTTTTTAGTTGACCAAAAGATAAATTCAACCGTTGCGCTCTACCATTTTTTGTACGTTTTCAACGACCAGAGCATTGTATTTTTAAACCAGTAATGTTATTTATTGTTGTTTTTTGTAGCTTATCATTACGGTTATTGTAAAAAAAGAGGACTTCGATGATCTTAAGCAACCCTAAATTGATATTATTATTGATAAAAAATGATTTACGACCTTCTTTCATTTTTTGTTGTGCGTAAGATACTAAAAATTCAGGGCTTATAAACAAAAAAGGGTTGTTTGTTGTGGCGATTTTAAAATTTTGTTTAAGTTGCTTAAAATTACCGTGTTCAAAAAGAAGTGAATTTTTAGAAATATTGAAAAGAGATAGATCACGTTTTGCTTTTTTAATGCTATCTGAACTTGTTGAATTTAGATTTTTTGCTGAATTTTGTTGAGTAATCTCGTTCGTAATTTCATAATCTGATATCAATTTAGAAAAAACACGATAGCCTTTGCTATTCTTGTTAATTAGATAAGAATTAGATCAATAACGATACCTAGAAAACAGCAATTGTTTTAATTTTACAAGCCTTTGGCTTTCATTATTTAAAACTGTAAATTTTTGCGCGCACAAGAGAAACTTTCAATTGAATCGTTTTTTTAATCGAAATGTGGTAGTGTTTATTGTTTGTGCCATCTTTTTAATTATAAATCATTATTTATGATTTGAACAATAGGCAACGTGATTTGAACACGTGAAATGTAAAAAACATTTAACATTTTAGCAAAATGACGCTATAAACCAGACTAAGCGATACCTATTAAAAAAACGCTCAATGAGGCTTGAACTCATATTATCAGCTTCGTAATCTGATGTTTTATCCAATTAAACTACAAGCGCTATTTATTAGCAATGTTGTACTTTTTTAAACTTTTTGAATTTAAAGTTAGTAACAGAACGTCAAGGATTGAAACCAACACGCGCGTTTGATGTAAACGTATCAAAGACAACAAAACAGAAAAATAATGTTGAAGCAGTTGTAATTACTGAACCTAATGTTGCAATATAATTTCAATCACTATAAGCGTCAGGAAAATCAGGAATACGGCGTGGCATACCTGCTAAACCAAGGAAATGCATTGGAAAAAAACAAAGATTAACACCGATAAAAGTAGATCAAAAATGAATTTTACCTAATGTTTCAGAGTAACCAACACCAATGATTTTACCAATTCAATAGTATCAACCAGCAAAGATAGCAAAGACAGCACCCATTGAAAGAACGTAATGAAAATGAGCAACAACGTAATAAGTATCGTGTAACGCAATATCAATACCAGAATTAGAAAGTATAATACCTGTTAAACCACCGAAAGTGAACAAAAAGATAAAACCATTTGCAAAAAGCATAGGCGTGTTCAAAATAATGTCACCACCAAACATAGTAGCAATTCAACTAAAAATTTTGATACCAGTAGGTACTGCAATAACCATTGTTGCACTTGTAAAATAAGCACGTGTATCAACATCAAGACCAACAGTAAACATATGGTGTGCTCATACAATAAAGCCCAAGAAACCAATAGATAACATTGCATAAATCATACCTAAATTACCGAAAACAGCTTTTGATGAAAAATTAGAAACAATATGACTAATAATACCAAAAGCTGGTAAAATTAAGATATAAACTTCAGGGTGACCAAAAAATCAAAAAAGATGTTGGTAAAGTACTGGATCACCACCACCATTAGGGTCAAAAAAAGAAGTATTAAAATTACGGTCTGTTAATAACATTGTAATAGCACCAGCTAAAACAGGTAATGATAATAATAGTAGAAAAGCTGTAATATAAACAGCTCAAACAAATAATGGCGTACGGTTAGCAGCCATTCCTGGAGCACGCATATTTGTGATTGTAACAATGAAATTAACAGCACCTAAAATAGAAGATACACCAGCTAAATGTAAAGAATAAATCGCACAATCAACAGAACCACCAGAGTGCGCCACAATACCAGATAATGGAGGGTAAACTGTTCAACCAGAACCAACTCCAGCTTCAATCAAAGAAGATGAAACTAAAAGGAATAGAGAAGGTGGTAACAATCAAAAACTAATATTATTTAAACGTGGAAATGACATATCACAAGCACCAATCAAAATAGGAACTAATCAATTACCAAACCCACCAATAGCTGTTGGCATAACAAAAAAGAAAATCATTAAAAAAGCGTGAGATGTAACCAGAACATTATACAATTGGTAATTACCAGTTAAAAAAGCGTCACCTGCTTGGCTTAATTCCAAACGCATAAACATAGACACCGCAAAACCAAGTACACCAGAAAAAGCACCAAAAATGAAGTACAAAGTACCAATAATTTTATGATTTGTTGAAAATAATCAACGAGTGATTCAACCATTCTCAAAAAATAGCATCAAAAGAAAAGAAAAAAAAAGGAATATTTAAATTAAAAATTGACCAATAAAAGGGTTAAGCTTTTAGGTTTTTTAGACCTGCTGTTGCTAAGATACGTTGAACTTGAAAAATTAAAAAAGATTTTTCAAAGTTAGATTCCGTATTAGCTTGAAGAAAAGCTTCGAAAATATAAAAATTTTTAGACGTTAATGTCGCAGTAGAATTTGTAATAAATGTTAACTCAAGAGGTTTTGAAAAATGAGTCAAATGTTTAGTTCAAACATTACTAATTGCTGAAACATCTTCAAATAAGTGTGTAAGTGGATTAATTGTTGTTACAGCTTCACTACTTGTTGAATTTGTTAAAAGCATAGCTTTACGAACTTTAAGTGTCGAGGCTAAAGCTGGCAATAAAACAAATGAAAATGTAAAATACAAGAAAGCAAAACCTAAAAAAACTCAAAATAACTGTGAAAAAAAAGAGAAAATGTCAAATTGTGGCATCTAAAGAGAAAACTGATGTTTGTTAATATCAATCTAAAGCACCCTTCTTTCATTCAAAATAGAAACCTACCGTTAAAACAAACAAAAAGAAAAGCATGATAGCAAAACCATCAAAGGATATTACATCAAAGCAAACAGAAAATGGAAACAAGAATGAAATTTCAAGGTCAAAGATCAAAAACAGTAACGCAACAATATAAAATTTTATGTCAAACTCAGCGCGCGCGTCTGAAAAAGGGTTAAAACCACACTCATATGCTGTTAATTTTTCAGTGTCATCAAGTTTTGATGTTAAAACATAGGATAAAAAAAAGATAATTGTGGCTAAGATAACACCAGCAATAAAAAAGATAAAAATGCTGAAATAATTAGTTAAAAACATCAAAAACTTTTTTTGGGTTTGAACCAATAAACAATTACAACAACAAGTAATAAAAAAGCTTACTTAAAACAATAAAACTAGATGAATTTAGCAATAGTAGATTCGAACTACTAATTTAAGCGTTGTAAGCGCTCCACTTTACCATTAAGTTAATTGCTAAGATGCCATGAAAGGATTTGAACCTTTAATGATCTGCTGATGAAACAGATAAGCAACCTTTGCTTGTCACGACGTCAAAAAATGTGGAAACAATTGGAATCGAACCAATATCTTTTACATGCAAAGCAAAAATTCTACCATTAAACTATGCTCCAAAAAAAAATAAGAAAAATCTAATTCCAGCAGCTGATTCATCAACGGCTACTTTGTTACAACTTACTTAAAATCATTTGTTTTGACTTCAATATAACTGAATTTGGTCATTAAAAAACCTTGGTTTTAACTGCCAAATTTAAGTCAAAATTAAATCAAAACATAATTTTTTAAGGTGATGGGCAATAAGTGCAGACGTAATATAATGTTTCACGCTTGCGTGCTTGTCAAGCATTACTTTTCATTTCAACTTCACAGACTTGAGTTGCAAAATCTGATCCGTACTTAGAAAATCGTTATTGATTGTTTTTAACAATAAAAAAACATATTGATTGTTTCAATGTAACACATAAGAAGCCCAAAGCATAAAGGTCATACAGATTTAGTCGTCATTTTAAATTTAATTTGTCATTTTGACATTGTTATTTATTTTGTTATAATGTATTAAAAAAATACTAAAAAGTAAAAATAAAAAAAAGTTACGACCTTTGTTGGAATTAACCAAACAAATCAATTTAAGATCTTCACGACAACCATGCAACACTTGTACAGTAGAAAAATTAGAGAAACTAACAGGTTAAAAGACTTAACTATTTACAGTATTCAAGCTTTGGTGAGGTTTGCGCGTATTATCGAATTAAACTACATGTTCCAGAAATTATCTCACATCGCGCCTAATTTTTTAAAGTTTAGTCTTGCGACCTTATTACTCAGGTTAATTTTTTTATTTTCAATACAAATTCAAAGGAATGAATAAGAAAAATCATAGGTGACGGCTTAAACTAAATGGGTCTCTAATCCACGTTGCTACTTAAGCTTTTGCTTTTAAAATGTCAGTAAGAATAACGCATTATTCTATCATAGCTGAAAGCTGTTTTCACTATTGAAATTCCAAAAAAAATCAAACATTTTATCGTTGCTTTTAATATTCTACTTTCATGCTTGCAACTCAAAACTAAAATAGAAAGGTTCAAGTTTAAAAATGTTTAAAGTTTATAAACCTTTTATAGTTTAAAGAAAAGCAATTTAAACCTAGTAAGATCGCTTAACGTTCGTGCGTCACGTATTACCGACTCTTCTGGCACGCGATTAGAGCGCACTTGAAAAGATTTAATCATTTTTTAAATCAACATTGTCATTATAAAAGATTCAAAAAAAGACAAATCAAAGTCACTGGATCAAACTACAGTTCATTGTCCAATATTCTTGACTGCGATTCAATATAGAATTTGGGTGTTGTTTCAGACCCAATCAGACATGAATTTCGTTAAAACATGTTAAGTATCTTCGGTTTAATAAATTTAAGCTTACTAAAAACCTAATACTGTAAGAACGTAACTTAAATGTTGTACAAAACAAACAAGGACACTCATCTTATTTTACTCTGCTGTGGCTAAGAAACAAGCATGTCGAAATACTTTGAAAACGTTCACGCTGAGCCAAAATCAAACTCATTAAAAAAATATAATAAAAACCCAAGAAAATAAATAATGCTTATTATAGGAATTGAACCTATATTGTAACTGTGAAAAAATTAAGTCCTAACCATTAGACGAAATAAGCTTAGTATTTAACCTTTTAAAGAATTCAAAAATTGTATTGCAATAGTACCTCTAAGTCGATAATAGACTACTAAGATCGCTAATCCAATTGATGTTTCAGCAGCAGCAACAACTAAAATAAAAATAGAAAAAATTTGACCAACAATGTCGTCTAAAAAGAAGGAACAAAATAAAAAAAAAGAATTAACCGATAACAACATTAATTCAACACAAAAGATGATTAACAAGATACTTTTGCGGTTCGCAAAAACACCAAAGAAACCAATGAAAAAGATAGAAAATGGAACAAGTAAAACAACTAGATAATTCATCGCTTATGTTTACAAAAAATAAAAGATTTAAAAGGTAATTTCGAAAAAATTTGAGGCAAAATAAGAGAAACAAACGCAATGTTATTAGTGTAGATTTCAAAGATAATAGTACCTTTTTTTATTGCAGCTGCAAAACATTTCATATCACCTTTACCACGACCTAATCGAACATCCTTAGGTTTCTTAGTTATTGGCGTCGTAACACCCGCTTTAATCACAAATAATGCTTTTTTTTTTAATGCTTTACGCAAAAAACGACGAACTGTTTCAATTTGAAAGCTCGTTAAAAATCCAGGTTCAGACGCTATTACATTAAAATTAGCGAAATATGCTTTAGAAGAATTGGGCTTGAATCTACTATCTTTTTGCCACTTTTTACCAGAAAATGACTTAGAAAACTTTAACTTATTTAAATTAATTAACATCATTAATATACTGTTAAAAAAAGGATTTGAACCTTTGACCTTTTGATTTTCAATCAAAAACTCTAAACCAACTGAGCTATTTTAACATATTATCAAAGCGCTTTAAAGACACCAGGTAAATGACCAAGGTCAATTTGATTCTTTAGCATCATACGCGACAATTTAAAAGATTTTCTGACTGCTCTAGTATTATCTGTAATTAAACAACGATTTTTAACAGTGCTAAGAAAACTACAATTCCTTTTTAATCTAAAAGACAAATAGTTTAGATTATTTGAAAACTGACATTGACTCAAAATAAGAGAACAATGATTTGAAATTTCATTAGCCTTGAAGTTAGACCTTAAATTCTTAGAAAAAAGAACTTTTTTGCTTTTTTTAATCACCCTTATTAATTAATAAAAACCGTTGAAACAAAAACCAACGCAAAAAACAAGAAGAACAAAAGAAAAAGCTAAAGGTAAGAATATTTTTCAACACAAACGCATTAACTGGTCAACTCGATAACGCGGAAAAGAAGCGCGTACTCAGATAAAGAAAAACAAGATAAAACTTGTTTTGAACCCCAATACAAAGGGCGAAATTAGAAAAAAATTGAAAAAAAATAATCAACCACCAAAAAACAAAAGTATTGTTAAAAGGCTCATTAAAATTATTGAACAATACTCCGCTAAAAAGAACAGTGCAAAGCCCATACTTGAATATTCAACGTTAAAACCAGAAACTAATTCAGATTCAGCCTCAGGTAGATCAAATGGTGCACGATTTGTTTCTGCAAGTATCGAGATTAAAAACATTAATAGTAAAGGTGCAAATGGTGCAGCAAAAAATGTAAAATATTGAAAGAAAATAAGATCAATGAAATTTAAAGAACCAACACAAAACAAAATAGAAATCAAGATTAAGCCAATAGACACCTCGTATGAAACCATTTGAGCAGCACTACGAACAGCACCAAAAAAGGCGTATTTAGAGTTACTAGCTCAACCTGATAAGATGACACCATAAACACAAAGCGATGAAACAGCAAAAGTAAAAAGTAAACTAATCTGAATATCAACAAAAAAAGCATAAAAAGAAAAAGGAATAATAGATCAACCAAGTAAACTTAAGAAGAATGTTAAAATAGGCGCAAAAATGAAACTAAAAGTGTTAGCGTTTGTTGGAATAACTGCTTCTTTTAACAATAGCTTCAAACCATCAGCAAGTGGCTGCAGTAAACCAAGAAAACCAACATTATTTGGTCCAAAACGCTGTTGCATAAAACCCATAACTTTACGTTCTGCTAGAGTTAAGTAAGCAACGCTAATCAAAACTGGAACAGCAATAGCTAAAAATGATAAAAAAAGTTCCAAACCAAACATCAATAAAAAAAATGTAAAATCAAACATAATGCCTCAGGCTGGAATTGAACCAACATTTTTTGATTAAAAATCAGATAATTTAACCTTTAATTGACTGAGGTCTCAAAATCAAATTTATTAATAGTGCCGAAATAAAACTTTTTTTCAAGGTGGTTTAATTATAAAAATTAACCAACGTGAACAACGTACTAATATAGAACGAAGTTAGATCAAAATAGAATTTAAAAAATTAAGTACATTAGCGTCGAATTTCAAATTTAGTTGCTTTCAATTTTAATTTTTTCAAGCGTAGCTTCTGTTCATTGCTTATGGTAAAACAAAACAAAACAATTGGCTTAAATTAACAGGGTCTTTTCATACTACTGTTAAAAACGCCAGCTTAACAATATAAGCGGATAGAAACAAAACTGGCTCACGCCGTTTTAAACCCAACTCGTGTATCATTTTAATGGACGAACAGTCCAACCCTTAGCCGCGACTGCACGACTAGGAAATGATGAGGTCGACATCGAGGTGACAACTAAAAACGTCGCTATGATCGCTTGGTTTTAATGATTCTGTTATCCCTATGGTTCCTTTTATCTGATTATCATTTAGTGGTTCATAACAAACTAAAAAGTACACTAAAACCGACTTAAATCACTGTTCAATTTATCAATTTTTACAGTATAGCGTGTATTTTACTTTTACGCTCAAGTTTGAAATATTTCAAATGAACACGCCAATGCGCGCCTTTGCTACATTTTCAAAGGCAGTCATCCCAACCAAACTAGAATTCAATAACGTTCTTTAAAAAATGAGAAAAATAGAAAAATAACAATAGTGTCTCATTAATGCCTACGCAAATCAAAGATAAGCGATTCTAAGCTCATATTTACGCTGAGGTCATTTTTTGATTTTTACAATTATTGAAACAAGTAAAGGACAATAGGGTCTTTTCGTCCTGCTTATATTTTTGGGCATCTGCACCCAAATTGCAAATTCACAAAAATGAAAGAAATGACAGCAAAGAAGTCGTTATTGGTTTCGTGCGGGACTGTAATTAGCAGCCAAGGAATTTTGCTACTTTATAATGCTCATTGATAACACTGCAATTGACTTAACATTTTAAAATTACAAGAAACACAACTTTTTTAAGTTTAAGCATTGAGCACCAATCAGATTAAATACAACATAAGATTATGCTTAATCCTGTGGTTTTAAGAACCAGTCGCTTCTTTAAAATTATAAAAATGATTTTTTTTTTTTTTAAATCAAATACAATATGCCTAAGTTAATGTATTTTTTTGCCGAGTTCCATTTCTTTCAATATTTCAAGCACTTTTGTTATTTTAAACAACTTTACCAGCTTCGGATTAACTACGGTGGTACAAACAAATTACCAGAAATTAATTTAACAACCAGCGTCAACCATAAGAGCATTCGTTGTTTTTTAATTTTTCATTTTGTTTGCTATTCATCAAAAAATCTTTTAAGACTTAATTTAGAAACCGACTAACAGATACCAGAAAAAAGCATCAGCTAAAGCGAAAAGACAAAGTGAAAATTTTTATAAATTTTAAGTTACTAATACCAGCATTATTTAACTTGATTAATCTCAAACAATGACTTGTACATTTTTAACAAAACATAACAAACCGCTATAAAAGCAGAAATTTACAAGCTACTCAGCTACCAAATAAAATATATTTAAGGTCTTTCGATAAAATTGTAAAATTCAAAACATCTTAGGCTCTTTAAAACATAATTTCATAACCTTTTACGGTTTTCAAATTTGATGGCTGATTCTAAGCCAACACTAGAATGATAAAAATTTCAAAAACACCTTTTTTTTAACAATTTATTTGAAAATCTTAAGAGCCTTTTAGAGTTGTTTCTCTTTTGATTATAAACTTTGTCATTTATAATCGAACGTCTGTAATATTCTTTCTTATTTTAATTTTGCTTTGTAATGCGTTAACAACCTTGACAAAATCAGTGATTTACAAAAAACAATTAACAGAGCACACCTTAAAGTGTTTTCGCTGAGAACAAGCAATGATCACGTTTGATTAGCCTTTCACTACGATTCAATATTCATCCAAATTCGTTACAACGAACACTGGTTCGACCTTTAAAAAATTGTTTAAATTTTTAGTAGTCTAACATTGAATAACTCACTGTGATTTCGTGTCTGATTGCAATGACTAAAAACGCTGTTTTAAGCTTGCCAATGCAATCAAGTCACTGGTTCGTAATGCAAAAAGAACAATGTTTAAACAAAAATTAAACAATTGACAACTGTAATTCATTTAAACCGTTCTATCAATATACTGTTTTACTATTTGACGTTTTTAATACAAAAAATAGAAAATGATTTTTCTTTGAATCGTAATTACAAAAATAAGCAAGTAATCACAATAAAAATAAGTAAAAACTCAACTTAAGATTTCAATCGCCTTTACTTTCTTAATCTCATTTGATTTTTGATGTAAGCTACTAGGTTGTTTCCGTTTGCTTCTTTAATGATCAATAAATTAAAGTTGATAAAACAACAGCTTTTAAAAGCTGAAATAATATTAGGTTTTCCTTTGTTGAAACTTGAATAATTTTCGATTTGATAACGTCAACAATTTAAAAACGCATAGGTAACCGTGAATTACAAAAATTAAGGGCACAAATGGACAAGTTGATAAAATCATAAAAAACAAACACCAGTTGGACTTGAACCAACATCAACAATTTTGCAAATTGGCATATTTACATTATACTATGGTGTCTTCATTTTGATGTTTTTAGGCTTTATAATACGTTAAGCTTTTCTGAGTTTTTTTGTTTAATTGTAAGAAAATGTTTTGTGTCTTATTTGTTCAATGTTTTTTTAGTGTAATTGTAATAGTACCTATCATAGCAACCAAAAGAATATAAGCTGCTAAAGTGAAGTTTAACAAAAACTCTGAAAAAAGAGCACTAGAAATTTGTTGAACATTAGAAGATAAATGAGAAAAATGAAAAAAATCAAAT
>Ga0115008_10002697_pt1 | contig 14683 bp, 9 predicted proteins | sample FraStrMetagenome_FD_87164 | JGI IMG/M metagenome (GOLD analysis project Ga0115008, IMG submission 87164) | Marine eukaryotic phytoplankton communities from Arctic Ocean - Fram Strait ARC3M Metagenome | ecosystem: Environmental > Aquatic > Marine > Oceanic | place: Fram Strait | collected 2012-06-18
AATGCGATTAATTTAAAAGACAAGAGAACGTTATCAAATTGCGGTATAACGACTTGATATGCACTATTTTGTTCGATACCACCTCAAGGTGATTGTTAGCTGTTCTCTTAATTCCTACGCCCACCGCAATTTGGTAGAGCGCGGCGATACTGCACAATCCCAAAGGGTGGGAGTGCGAAGCACGAAGCCATTTGGGTTCACTTTTAGGTGAATTGTGCAGTATCTACTGGATATCGGTGTGTACACCGATATTTATTTTATGTTTGAGCTGGGCTTTATTAATTTCAAAACACTGCAAATCAGTGTTTTGACTTCTAAGAAGCGTGTCCATTGGGCTCTCTATCATCCGTAAGTCACGGTCACTAACATGTGTGTATATTTGAGTTGTTTTAATGGAGTTATGACCTAATAAGTCCTTAATGAGGCGGATATCGGTACCATTATTTAGCAAATGAGTTGCAAAACTGTGGCGTAATGTATGTGCCGAGATACTTTGTTTAATTCCAGCTGCCTTCGCATTTCGTTTTATAAATTGATTAATACTAGATGGTGAATATTTCCCTCCATACTGACCTTCAAATAAATAGTTCTTAGGATTATAATTTTTTATATACATATGAACAACGGCTGCAGTAGAATTTGCAAGTATAGTGATGCGATCTTTAAACCCTTTCGCTTGTTTTACATGAATGCTAAGACTTTCAAAATTTAAGTCTTTTTGTTTCAACTTAATCACTTCACTAATACGTAATCCAGAAGAATATAGAAGCGCTATAATTGCTTTATGTTTCAGATTATTTGTTTGTTTTAATAAATTTAATACGTCCGTTTCTGAAATGATTTGCGGTAATTTTTTCACTTTTCTAGGACGCTCAATCGCAATTAATAGTCTGGGTTTTTTTAATATCTTTTCATAATAATATTTAATAGCACTAATCGCTTGATTTTGGGTGGATACAGCTACCTTTTTTTTCTGAATTAAAAACATTAAATACCGCTTCACATCTTCTTCATTTAGTGACTCTAAATCGGTATCAATATAAAACCTCCGAAATTTTTTAAGTTCCGAGATATAGGTGACTATTGTATTCTTACTGTAGCGTTTTAACCTCAAATGCTCTGTAAATTTTTTTGGTACTTGAACGCTATCCTCTGTTTTTTGTGTCCTTTTTTCTTTAACAAGAGTTGAGTGTTTAGCTTTTAGTTCCGAATAATCTATGTAGGCAATACCCTTAAATAACTTGAGCATTTGATGTAAATCAAATGTTTCTTTTCTTAAATACCAGGCCCGTAAACTTTGACTCCATTTAGCGTTTTTTATTGTTTTGATGTGATCGATCAATTGCCGGTTAAAGGGAAACTTAATTAGGATGACCATCTCGCCTTTATAGTCAGTCTGATTCAAGTATATCTTTTTCATACAATTTTAGTAAAGTGACTTCTTAATAATAACCAGTATTAGGCAGGGCTCTGCCATGGAACTCCCAAAAGCCTCGCAAAAAAGGGAAAGGTCAGTGAATGCCTAGTCCTTTTACAGCTCCTAAAAAGCATTTAAAATCTAAAAAATGAAAAATTGGTTTGTGAAGATTATGACTTGGGGTCTAAATCTGTTGTAAGAGTATAAAAAAAGTTACATTCATCCTAAGATTAGTGTAACTTTAACAGTTTGAATTACAGGTTTTTGTGATAAATTTTATTAATTAACCAATACCCATTCGCCTTTAGCAATAAGGGGTTCCGCTTGTTTGTATTTAATGTTTTTTTCACTACTCGGCTAAAACATCAGGGCGTCACGTCTAATAAACTGATTTGCAAAGATTTTGAATAGCAACGAAATTACTTTTAAGAATAACGTAACCATTTTCCTTAGGCTTTGTTAGTAACAGTAACTTTCCCTTTTTCTGATAAAGCAATTGCAAGATACTTTGTTTGCTTAAACTGAGAAAAAACAATTATAAGAACAACTGTAATGGGCACGCTAATAATCATCCCTGTTATTCCCCAAATTGCTCCCCAAAACGATAAAGAGACAATAGCTGCTAAAGGACTTATGTTCATAGAACTCCCCATTATTTTGGGCTCAATAATATTGCCAACTACAATCTGAACAGCACCTACACACCCTAAAACTAAAAGACCAGAACTGAAATCGCCAAATTGTAAAAGACAGAAAATTGCCGGGAACAAGGTTCCTGTTAAAGACCCAATGGTAGGAATAAAGTTTAATATGAATATTAAAAAAGCCCAGAATATAGGCGCATCAATACCAATTAAAACCAGAATCAAATAACTTAATATGCCTGTTATAAAACTTACAATTGTCTTTAAACCTAAATAACTTCCAATTGAACTATTAATATTATGAAGTATCTCATTTGTTTTATCTCGGCTAGTTTGATTTGTAATTATTCCATTTAGTTTGTTCGTGAAATAGGCCTCTTCAAGAAAAATAAAAAGTGCGTATAGCAAAACCATAAAGGTATTACTAAGTAGGTCTGATATTGAATTAAATATTAACGACAGGATGCTTCCAAAATTTATTTCTCCAGAATGTTTCTGAATGAATTCGATACTATTGATGTTAAATATAGAATTTATATCGTTCAGTACATGATCGATATTTACTTCGTAAATTTTATAAGAAACCGCTAGTTCTTTAATACTAGATGAGATTATTCTGGACATCATAGCAAGTATTAGCAATAAAATAAATGAAGCAATTATGCTTTTTATCCATGAGGGAATCCTATTTTTCACCCAATCGGATTTGTCGAATAATTTTCTAGTTCGCCCAACACAAAACCAAAGAAAAAGTGCAAGTACAAACGGGATTAAAAGTCCTTTCCCCACAATTAGGATAAAAACAATGGCTATCAATGCTACTAAAGAAAATGCAGTTTTTTTTAAATCCATGTTTAGCTTAAATTAAGCGATCAACTTTAACCACTTTATGATTACAAAAATTGAGTATATCCATAATGAACAAAAGTAGGTATTTGAAATAGGATACTTATAGCTTTCATTTAGATAATTTTCGCACTTTTTTGTCAAACGATTAAAGGATGTCCATAGCCACGCTAATAGGGTCACAATAGTGTGTAGTGAACTACAACATTAACGTTGTTTACATCGAGTGTTATAACACTCAAAAACGCTTTAAAAAAGTATTTAAATCTATTAAATGAAAAAATTGGTTTGAGAAGATTTTGACTGGGGTTTAAAACGAATACTAAATCATATAAAATAAACGATATACAGATAAGCTGAGCATCACTTTAAGTATTTAAATTTAACTAAGCTGCTATCGTTTTTTGGCCTGATTACATCATAAGGTTAATGCTCCTTTTTTGGGATTCAAATTAGTATTTTACTCAGTCAGTAGTTCTTCTATTACATTACAAATCAACTCTGTAGAGAAAGATAAATATTCAAAATTAACGGTCTCAAAAGTGTCCGTCGAACGATGATAATGAGGCGTGGTATCTTTATTTTGATACTCTTCAGTAATTCCTACAGCGTTAAAACCGCTAGCTCTAAATCTCCTGTGATCTGAGCCAGCTTCATTGGTTGTTAATGCAGACACCCCTAATAATTTAGCGTGTTTTTGATAAATCGCTTTTAAAGTTGGGGTTGGCAATTCAATTTCTATATTTCTATCATTGTCCTGATCCCATCCCATTTGATCTATTGTGTGAACAGAATGTACATTGTATTTTTTGGTTTTAATAAATTTCGCAAAAGCTAAACTACCAATACAACCAATTTCTTCTTGATCAAAGAAAACAACAATAATATTTTTAGCTCTAGTTTTTAAAGTGGCTATTTTTTTTGAAACGCCATATAACAACGCACAACCAGTAGCGTTATCGTTTGCTCCAGGACTATTTTCTACGGAATCGAAATGTGCCCCTATAACTATGTATTCATCACTGGTGTTTGTTGCCGGAATTATCGAATAGATATTAGTCCCCTTAAATTCTGTTTTTTTTCCCAATCTATCAACATCAATTATTGTATAGGGGTGCTCTTGTATTTTTAGTCCTGTATTTTCAATCCAATTAGCTAAGTAATTCCTTGCAATGATTCTACTTTGAATATCCCAACGGTGTTTTAATTTTTTGTTGTTTCCTATTTTAGAAGCGCCTGTCAACCCGGACACAATAGTTGTCTGTTCTCTTTGTAATTTCTTAGTATTTAATTGCGCACAACCTTGGGTGTTTACTAAGACGAAAAATAGTAGTAAAATAGATTTAAATAATTTCATTTTTTATTAATGTTTATTTTGTTTTGTATACGTTTTTTTCAGCTTGTGTGTCCAGTTGAAAATTCTGTTTCTAAAGAGATTTTTTCACTATTTAAATCATTTTCTACCCTGTCTTCTGTAAAGATTGTCTGTAGCTTGTAATAGCTTTTTCTTTAACTTTACTTCAAGCATTGGATGTGATGTGAGGTAGTTTTCGACCATTAAAAATGCATCTCTTGAAGTATATCTACCGATCGTACTATTTAACCATCCTAACGGGAAAAATATATCTCCTGTTTCTTGAATCTCTTCCAGTAATTCTAAGCTAATCGCTATGTTTTTAATCCCATCTTCTTGTCTTAATGGGTGATGTATAAAAGAACAAGCTATTTGTACCCAATTTTCTTTTTCTCTATTTTTAGCGTCTTTAAATGCTTCAAAATAAGCAGTTCGTACCACTGGGTCGGCAGCAAGCGCAGGTTCCAAAAATTCAAAACGCTGTATCTTATCAGGATTAGTAAGTTCTGATTTGGCTTTAGCCAAAATAGTCTCTGCTTTCGGATGACCATACACTGCGAGTAGTTGTGCTAAGCTGGTATAATTGTCTTTATTTAAAATAAGATTTTCAATGGATTCTTCCTTATTCCAAATACGGTATAAACTTTTCACCCCAGCCTCAGAATGCGCAATTGATCTGTAAGTATTAAAAAGTGTCTTTTTAATATTTTTAGACTCAGATTGTTTTAATCTCGTGTAAATTAATTTTTCTAAACCTGGTTGATACGTCTTGCGTTGTTGTTTTGTAAACGAATTCCAATACAGATTAGACGCCTGACTTGTAATCATTCTAAGGATGAGTTCGTTAGATTCTGTTGCGATCCCTTTTTTTAGGGTTTCGAAAACGACTGTATTTAATATTGTACCGTTGAGGCTGTTTTCATAACTATTTAGATAAGCATGCGCTCTAGAAACCTCTTCCCTAATACTTCTTATTTGCGTTGTAGCAATCTCGTTAACAGGAAATACGCCGTATCCATACCCATTACTATTATATAAAATATACAACGGCTGTGAAGCTCCTATAGCTTCAGAGACTTCTATGCTCTTAGCATTACTCACTACAGCAATGGTCGCGATTCGATCTTCATACACTAAAGTGATGTCAAATGATTGTGGCCAGTACTTATCTAACCCATCTTCGGCTTTTTGTGTAAGGGTGAATTTTTTGATCTTTTTATAAGCATCATATTTGATGTCACCAGAAAATACCGGCCTTCCTGTAGATTTTACCCATACATCGCTCCATTTTTTTAAATCAAGATCGGTTTTTGTGTCAAGTATTGTAACGAGTCCGTTCCAATCTGCGTTGCTATTTGCGTAAGTTTTAATATATTCTCCAAGACCTTCTCTAAACATTGTTTCTCCTAAAGCCAGTTCTAACTGACGCATCATAATAGGTGCTTTATTATAAATGATACTTCCGTACAATGAACCTGCATTCTTTAGATTATCTAAGTCTTGACGGATAGGGTTGGTTCCTTGCGACCGATCTACTCCATAGGCTCTTGGATAGTGTGAGGTTAAAAATTGTAAGTCATGATTGATGTCTTTAAAGTCAGGTTCTACAATCTTATCTGCCATAAAATTGGCAAATACTTCTTTCATCCATACATCATTAAACCACTGCATTGTCACTAGATTTCCAAACCACATATGTGCTGTTTCGTGTGCAATGAGTTTAGCTCTTGATAATTCTTGAGAACGGGTAGCACTGTTATCTAAGAACAAACTAGACTCTCTATATTGTATAGCTCCTGTATGCTCCATTCCTCCGTATTGAAATCCTGGAATGGTTGCAAAATCGAGCTTCTGAAATGGGAAATCATAATTTGTATAGTCTTCCAGGAAATCCAAAGACGATTGATGTAACTCAAAAATAGAAGCTGTACTCGTCGCTATTTTTTCTTCATTGGTTTCCCTGAACAACATATTCATTGCCCGCTTTGTGTCTTTGGATGCCACCGCTGTAAATTTTCCGGCTACAAAAGAAAATAGATAGGTACTCATTTTATCAGAAGGCTCAAATTGATAGGTGGTAATTTCACCATCGATTTCCTTAGACGCTAAAGCAGAACCACAAAGAACTTCCCAGCCTTTAGGTGCACTGATTTTTACTAAATAGGTAGCCTTAATATTAGGTTGATCAAAACACGGGAAAACAGTTCTCGCCCGATCTGGCACCAATAATGTGTATAGATAATTATCATTCCTGTTAAGGGATAACTCGCCTGCCACAAACGTAATGTCAATAGTATTCTTGCCTAGTTGTAATTCGTCTATTGGAATGATAAGGTGCTCTTTGTCATGTGTAATTTTGATTGTCTTTTCATTTACTACAACAGATTTTAAGGCACTAGTTTTTTCTTTAAAGTCCAAGTATACCGGCTGTGACAAATCGTTTATAGACACTTCTAAAGTTAATTTTGAAGCAATTGGAGTTTCTTTTTTTTCTGGAATTGCAAACGATAAATTATAGATAACATCTTGTACTTGTGTACTACGATAGTTAGCCATTTCTAACGAAACTCCAGTAGTGTTAAGAGAAAATGATTCATTGGAAGTTGTGGAACAACACAAACAACATAGAGCAGCAAGTAAGGATAATAAATATTTTGACATGATAACTTTTCCATTAATAATATTTTTTCCCTGTAAATTGAACGTTACCTACAAGGGGATTGTGTATGGTTTGTTGCGGTATTTGAGCACTAAAGTTAGAAAATAATAACGAAACAAAAAATAAGCGAGTTTTCCAGAATCAGGCAGTAGTTTTCGTAAGTAGGGGAGTACTAGTAATAAATTATAAACGTTGTCGTAACAAGTTTTTCACTAATTATTAAACACTAATCTTAAATTATCCTTTTCAGAGTTTTTGTCAAAAGAAGGTAAATTTAAAATAATTTCATTTTCAAATATTTTAAGATTTGGATTGAAATTTAGTCCTTTAATTTTATTTTGTATTGGTATAAAAGTTGAACCTATCTCACTTTGGAATAAAAACCCAAAGACAATATCATAATTTCTTTCATTTACTGAACTTGGACACCCCACATAAGTGTCAGTTTTATTCACGCTAAAAAATTCAATTCTTTCATAAAATTCAGCTGAGTTTATAATATAGTAATCAGCAGGTTCTTTGTTCCAATATTTATTGACATGGAAAACCTTAATTTTTCCGTTTAGTTTTCCATTTAAATAGGATTCTACTTTGATCGGTCTACCAATAAATCTAGCAGAACCATCAACCCATTTCAAAAGAATTGGATTATTTATTGAAGTGATTGCCATTATGATTCCAAGTAATAATATAATAGAAATATAGATGTGTTTTTTTCGAATAATCATTTTCTCGAATTGGTGCTAACGTGTTTGTATATGAAACGTAGCGAGCGAAGGGTGTTATGATTTTATATACATTGTTGTGCATAGTTTTTTATTCTTCTTCAGTAAATAAACCTAAGAACTTGTTTTTCATTAAATCAATGCTTCCACTTATTACTGGTCCAAGAAAGTCACCAACTGATTCGGCAACTTGTCCGCCTGCTTCATCTGCTATTTTAGAGCCTAACTTTTTAAATGCTCCTTTTAACATACCTTTCAATGAAGTGTCTGCTTCGGCACCAATTTCTATAAACGCTTGCTTAATCTCGTCTTTTGAGTCTTCGGGTAAATAGGATTCAAATAGTGAAACAAAGGCGTCGGTTGTCAAGCGAACAAGTTCGGGTGAAAATGAACCGTCAGTTATATGCTTTAGCTTTTTAAGTTTTGCCCTTAAATGGTCTATCAAGTAAGGGTTATCAATTTCAATCCCAATTTTATCATTGTCCTTGAGGAAGATTGGGGTCTTAAGTATTTCCTTTAATTCTTGGTCGAGTTCTGCTGTATTTGTTTGTCTGAGCTTCGATTCGTAAAGAAGATTTCTTGCCTTTGCTCTTGTTACCTTTAATTCTGAAACTAGTTCATAGATTTCTGGATTCTTCTTGAAAATTCCTAGCTTTTGAAGTTTGATAAAGAGTAGAATATCTAAGTCTCTTTTTGAAATCGAACCAAATGCTGGAGTCAGATAGCCTTCAAGCAGTTCTTTAAATGCTGTTTTTACATCTTCTGAGTCAAGTTCATCGAGTTTATTTATTATCTCATTCATGTTTTTTTCAAATTATGTACAACGCTGCCCTATACGCAGTAACGTTCTGGGCTTTTAATTGAAGCATTTTAATGCGATTTCTTCATCCCCTTTAGTTTGAGTTTTTAACCCTTAGTAAGCTTATACTATGTTATAGTCAATTACAGTTTTTCTAAGGTCATATATTCTTGTTCTGAATAAAAAATTTTCAAGATATTTTCTTGCGTAATGTCATAAGTGTTTTCCCAATTTCTAGTTTGTCGAATATAATTAGAGTTTAAACTTTGGTAAAATAATTCACCCCACGCTGTTTCATTAACTTCGGTTGTTGAAAAATTTAAAAAGGTTATTAATTTATTACTTTCGTTTATAAAATAAGCACCTGCAAAATTGTTAATTATTGTATTTCCATTAAAGTTTAATTCCTTATTAAAAGTTATTGTAATTTGATTAGAATTTAAAAAATCATTTTCACTAATAATTGTATTGGTAGATTGATTTACAAATGAAATCAATTTCCAATTTCCAAATAGGATACTTTCTTGGCGTTGTGTTTCTTGTTCATTGCAGGCTGTAATAAGTAAAAGTATTGTTAAAATTAAATGCATAATCTTGATTAAATTTTTATTTAGTGATGGATTATTAATTTTTGAATTCCAATTACAGTATTTAAGTTATATAGTTTGACAATATATAAACCATTAGTAATATCGGCTATATTAAGCGTCGTATTATCATTTATAATACGAGTACTCTTTAATAAAGTACCTAAATGATTATATAAGTTTACCTTGAAACCAACTAAGCTTTCAAAATCACTACTAATTGTAATTTTAGTTTTTGCAGGATTAGGATAAATTAAAAAGCTTAAATTTTTACTATTTTTAACTTTTATAAAATGATTATTTTCTACATTATTTGATGTTATTCTAGCAAGTTTCGATCCATTTTCTGTACAATTTTCTATACTAGAGTGAAAACGTGAACCAACTTTTGCATGAAAACTAGTTTTTAAAATAACTTCTGTGCCCGCACTGTAATTAGCTGTAGCATTATATTCAATAATATTACTTGCGGTTATAGAATATTTTGCTTTTTGGTTATCCGTATTGCCACTAAATACTTTTTGTGTAATATTTCTGGAGGGTACGCATAAGTCTAGACCAATACCATCAAGGTAACTTTGGCCTGTATTTAAAGGATCTAGCCAATCTTTTAATCTTCTTTGAGGCCTAGAACCGTTCCATGAAACATGAAATCTCCCATATTCTCCTGGGTCATTTGCAGGGTCAGAACAGTTAATTTTACTACCTCCATGCAATTGACCAATTATTCTTTTATCAGTTGTGAATAATGGAGAACCTGACGAACCTCCCTCTGTTACTGAATAACCATTTCTTGTTTCAGACCAATTAACTCTCCAATGTGTATTTGTCCCCCAAACTTCACCTGGACCTGGTATCATATTATGAGTAGAAATTTTCTTAAAATCTCCATTAGGGTGGTGGATGCCTACGCCTGCTTGAGTTGGATCAGTGGTTCTATCCCAACCATTAAAAAACACATCAATATTATTATCTAACGGGGACTCTGCAAGTTCAAAAAGCGCAAAATCTGATGCAGAATTATTTGCAACCAATGTGGCACCTGATGTAGATTTAGCAACAAAATCTGAAGAATTTCGGGCACAAGTATAACTTTCGTAATTCCACCAAAATGAATAAAAAGAAGCATCTGTATTTTCGTCAGCGTCTAAGCTGCCAATACAATGGTCTGCAGTAAGGAAATATGGCTTTTGATTATTTGACGTATTGTTTATTAATGATCCACTACATACACGGAAGCCATTCACTAAAATCATCGCCACCCCTTTCTTTTCGTTTTGCCAATTTCGACCTTCTGAACAGTTAACATTTACTTGGCAGTCACCCGAAATCCCACGAACAGCTTCGTTGGTCATCATATTGGTGAGTCCAATTTCTCTATATCCATGTACAACTTTGTCAACAGAAACAATGGATTGATTTTTAACGACCAATGGTTCAAATAGTTCTAAAATAATTGATTCACTAAATAATAATCCTGTCGTGAATTTACTTGGATTTTGTTTTGTTCCTCTATTATTTTCGGAACTAAACCCACCTATGACTTGTGATTTATTTTTTGAATACAGATGTAATTTAGCTCCGTTGGGTAGCCAAAACTTATCATAAAGTAGATTAATTGACACGGCATCTATGCATTCAATTTCTAGTCTCCAAAGTCTATCACCATTTGGCAGAACTTTCCAAATTCCCGAATTAGTAGGATTGAAATTCACATCTATAGGATAGCCAAAACGTGGTGGTAAGCCATTGTTTTCATCTTTTTCGTCTTCTCTTTGTAAGGTCCTTATGTTTAAGGCTCTAAAAACTCTTTTAGTAGTTGACAATGAATAATCGTCATTAAGTCTAAGTTCTATACTTTTTGGTGAAGATGTATCGTTTTTTTGTGCATTAATTGAAATGCAAACAAGTAAAAGAAAGGCAATAAATATATTTTTTTTATTCATATTAATTTGTTTAAAATTGATACCTATTTCTGTTTTTTTATCCCATTTTAGATTTTTCAAACCCCCATGTACTAATTCTGACTTACGATTTATTTTTTTGAAAATCCTTATGAAAAAATTAACTCGTTAGCTAAAGAAATTAATTGAGTTTTTAGCGGACCAAATTGCCCATAATGTTTCTTGTATGCTGTGTTTGCGTCCTGAAGCGTACGTATGCGTTAGACAGATTGTTATAAGTTTTTTTCCTTTTCTGTTTTCAGTTGTTTTTCAATTTCAGTTAATCCATCAGCTAAGGGTTTTAGTTTTTTATAATTTTTTCATAAATAACCTTCCCGTTAGATAGGTTTATTGTTAGTATATAAAAACCGCTATTTAGTTTACTAATATTGATGCGGTCTTTTGTGAAGTTTTTTTTATTTGAGTTAGAAACAGTGACTTGTTTACCCAGTTGATTTTTAAGCTGCCATGAGGCGATTTCCTCCTCACTTTTTATGATTAATATTTCTGTAACAGGGTTAGGAAATACTTTTGTCATTTCTTTCTCTTCCAATAAACTAGTGTCATCTTCTTCAATATTTTCGTAAGCAATTATAAGTTCAGGCTCCTTAGTCTCTTTAATTTTAGTGTTTTTAGAAACACACCCCTCAATATTAGCTCTAAAAGAAGCATCTTTTCTTGCATGAAAACCAGTTTTTAATACCACACTGTTGCCAGCGTTATACGTGGCTATTGCTCCATTATAAATAACATTATTAGCAGTAATACTATTTTTTGCTTCTCGAATGTCTGATTGCCCCGAGCTTACGTTTTGATTAATAGTTAGTTGAGAGGGGCAATTACTGTTTTGAGCCAATAAAACAGCTTCATAGGCATCAACAAGACCATACCCTAATTCATTATTCCAAGTTCCGTTAGAACGGCTCCCTTTCGTGGAATAGGTGTATAAGTCTGTTCTTATTTTTTGAGCAGATTGTTCTATAATATCATTTACTTCTTTAACCGTCAAATCAGGGTTGATGTTTAAAACCAACGCAGCAACTCCAGAAACATATGGACAAGCCGCAGAGGTACCTCCGAAACTGAGAGTGTAATCAGTAGCAGTGTATCCACGCGATCCTTGTATATCCGTTGTTGGAATTTTTGTTCCTCCTGCTACAACATCTAGTGGAGTACCATAACTACTCCCTGCCTTACAATTAGAACACCATGGGTCACAAGATTGAGGGACTATATCTATTCTCCCAGATCTAACACCACATCTGTCAATAGCTCCTACACTTAATATAAGTGGGTTAGAGTTTGATGGATATTTAGCTCCATTTACATTACTATTACCACTCGAGAATACTATAACACAGCCTAAGCCATTTCTTCCCTTTGAGAGGGCATTATTAATAGCGTTATCTAGTAAACTACTTTGAGAGCCTCCTCCCCATGAGTTACTAATGATATCTGCTCCATTTTGCCATGCCCAATTAATACCATTTGCTAACATTAGTAAAGTAGTCCCTGAAAACCGAACACTTATAGACATTAATTTTGAGTTAGGTGCTACACCAGCGATTCCAATATTATTATCCTTTATAGCTCCAATTATTCCTGCACACGCTACGCCGTGTTTGCCCCTTAATCGTGAAGGAGTAGTATTTGTTTGGGCATCATATCCAGCACCAAAAATATTTGTTATTAAATCTGGATGATTTAATTCAATTCCTTGGTCTACAACGGCTACTTTTATGTTATTTCCTGTAGATAAATCCCAAGCTTTTTCAATATTTATATCTATTCCAGAAAAGCCTCCATTTTGTCCTGTGTTTTTCAATGTCCATTGGTCTCCAAATAAAGGGTCATTAGAATTTTGTAAATCACGATACATAAATGCAGGTTCTGTACTCTCAAATAGTCCTGTTTCATAAAAAATGTTTGCCAAATTCAAAGCATTATAATTTTGAGGCTTTTGTATCGATAATGTGAACCACAGTGGCATATATTCATTATGACCTAAAACCTCTATATTAAATTCTTTTGCTTTCTTATACAAAAGACCAAGATCGTTTTGGTTTTTAAGTTTTACATAAAAATTGTTAGTTAAACCAAATTCGGTATTTTCTTTGTTTTTGTATGTAGGAGATACCATTAGTGTATTACGACGCTTTTTCAAACTTTCTATTTTATTGAGATATTCCTTTAGGGATAAGCTTGTTTTATTATAATCTTCTAAATAGTATGTCTTTACATTTTTTCTTTGCTTTGCTTTAGTGTCTATTGCATTAACAATTGTTCTTGTATGATCTTCTATTATTTCTGAAATCTCATTCGAGCTACTTTTTAGAGACTCAAAAGAATTGATTGCATTCTCTCCCTCAAATGAAATAGATATTCTTTGAGTGTTTATATCTAAAAAGACTTTTTCTCCTTTATAATAGTAATAATTATCTAATTGGTTTTGTCCATAAAGACTGGTAACAACAGCAAATAATAGAAAGGATAAAACAACTTTGATTAATATGTTTTTCATGTTTTACTTTGATTAAGTTTAGTCTCCAATATTTTAATATGTTTATTTTTCCGCCTGGCGATACTCTGCATAAAGATTTAGTATTTGAAATGATAAAAGTGTCTGATTCAAAGGGTCTCTAAAATGGTCTCTAAAATGAGCTCAAAGCCATATGGAGTAGGGGTTTTGTTAGGGTTTTTTAGTCCTTGGTTTGTGCTTTTAGTTCTTCAATTTCTTTCTGTTGAGCGTCTAGTCTTTTGTTCTGATCGATTAGATAAAGAGTAAGTTCCTCGATCTTTTGGAGCAGTTTCGCATCCATTTGCCCAAGGTAAATACCGTCTTTTTTTACCTCTTCGGCACTTGGAATATCTTTTAAATGCCCATTGACCTTAATATGCATTTCTACTTCAACTAAAGTTGGTAATTCATAGTCATCTTCAAATACAAAATCTGACCAATTAGGGACATCTTCTACCTTTATTTCCCTCGCGCCAATTGAACCTTCAACTGCAAGTTTGTGGCTTCCCGTTGAAGATGTTCCAATACCTACGTTTCCACCACTGAAATAATGATTTCGTAGGTCATAAGTGGTGTATTTTATATAATCGTCATTTGCATACCCTATATACCCAGCTCTATCAAATGCGGCACCATCCCAATTATAAAAATCCACCCAACCTGAATTATTAGTGTTGTTAGATGTCAATTCTACATAACCAGAAGTTGTACTTGTTGCACTGCTAGAGGCTCGAACAGTTCCTATAACTTCCAACTTTTTAGAAGGAGTACTAGTTCCAATACCTACGTTTCCATCAACAAATACAGCATTTGATGGATCAGTACCATCTACAAATTTTGCTGTGGTAGCGGCAGAATCGACCCAAACTGGGGTAGTTGCAGGACCTGTACTTTGCAATAGCTGACCACTTGTACCTGCATTATTTCCAGGTTTAAATGCACCATTAAGCTTGAGATCCTTATTAATTTCAACATTTCCACCATCAAAGTAATGAACTCTATCCCCGTTTGTGTTATAATAAAGGTAGCCGAGACTTGTCCATCCTATCCAAGCTGATTCCGTTGCTGTAGTACCCGCATCTCCTACGGCGTCATAAAAATAGAGACTCCCTGATCGTGTGCCAGATGCAGATTTCATTTCAATATGTCCTGTTTCGTTTCCGGAGTCTACACTTGTTCTTATCGTTCCTA
>Ga0115008_10002698_pt1 | contig 14683 bp, 10 predicted proteins | sample FraStrMetagenome_FD_87164 | JGI IMG/M metagenome (GOLD analysis project Ga0115008, IMG submission 87164) | Marine eukaryotic phytoplankton communities from Arctic Ocean - Fram Strait ARC3M Metagenome | ecosystem: Environmental > Aquatic > Marine > Oceanic | place: Fram Strait | collected...
AGATAAGCGGCGCAGCCGCCTTCGCCTTCGCCTTCGCCATCATTTTCCATCCAACAGAGCGGCAGCCTCAGCATCTCAGCATCGGTGTATGATGATGAATAGGACGGCGATACTGCGAACTACGAGTAATTCCTAGCGGAAGATTAGTCGCATCCTATCATAGGGATCCCTACTACGTAGCTGGGTGTTGTTCGCCTCGTTTTGCGTTTTCGTGGGTGGAAAGGCACGGGGAAAGCAAAAAGCAAAAAAGGTGAGGAACAATGCGACAATAACAAAGGTGCCCATCGCATCAAGTCCTGTACTTAGTCGAAAGTTAAGTTGCTGGCTTGGTCCAAACTACGAGATAGGGCCGACCTCACTCACACATGTACCATTTCTTTTTTGACCGCATTATCTCTCGCTCGGGGCACGTCACAACCTGTTTGTTTTCGATAGGCACCTCGCTTTGTTCACGCTTTCACTACTTGCAAATAAATGAAGGGTTGTAATAGCTCAGGGTCTCTCCCCCCTCGACCCAGGCTGAGGACTTCCCGCAGCCTTCCCGTCGTGGGGGGCAGTGAGATGTCCGAGCCGGAACACGATGTCGTTGAGAGTCGTCCGATGAGAGCAGCGGCGCCGGCGCCACCAGCGGCGGCGCCGGCGATGATTACGCCGAGCTCGTCACCGGCAGCCGCCGCAACCGCCGATCCCATGGTCGGTCCCGACTCGAGCTCGCGGTCCAACCTTGCACTGCTGCCGGGGGGTCTGCCGTACGGCGACAGTCTGTCGCCGTCCACCTCGCTTACCAGCATAACAAGCTACGAAGAAGGGGAAGGTGTCAGGGAAGGGGAGGACGCCGACGAGGAGGCCAACTCCTCCTTCGCCTCTTGTTGGACTCCTGATACCGAAGCGCCGACCGAGGCCGACACTTCGATCGAGAGGAGGGGCAGCGATGGCGACGATGGTGATTATCGGATACAACCATATGGCGAAGAAGACACGGATGTTTTGGCCCCGGCGATAACATCGCACTTTGCTCCGCCGCGGTCACAGCAACACAAACAACGACAGCAACAACATCAAAGAAGCAAGAATAATCGTAGGAGACGGAGACCGCGGGATGCTCTCCGGCAAGTTTCGAACGATACGTTTGACAGCATTTTTTTCGCCGAAGGTGCCAAGAAGATTACTCGCAGAGGCGGCAAGAAGGGTAGAGAAGGCACGACCGCCACTCTGCTCACGGCGGGGACGCAATCTGTAGCGGCCCGATCGATTACGACGACCCAATTCTTGCAGTTGGTGAAGATACTTTTGTTTGCAATTTGGGCACTGCTGTCGATGGCGGTCGTCGTTCACTTGCACTGGTTTCAAGATGCTCCCGTTGCGGGAGGAGGACAGCATCCCCTCGTGCCGATTGCCGGTATTGGTGGTCCACTCACCACGACGATATCTGGAACGAAAGGACGACTACGAGGAAATTCAGCAGTTGGAGTTGATATCGGGGAAGATAGTCCTTCTGTACCATTGATTCCACCCATCCTGTACCGACCAGCGGCACCGAGGACGCATATTCCTCTACCACTACCTCCGATTAAGGCCTCGGTTGTGCTGATGAATTTCTCTCGACCTCGAATGATCCAGGAAAGTAGCCTGATGCGAACGTTGCTGTCTCACCCGAATGTTGATGAAGTTATCCTTTTGCATTCCAACCCCAAGACGGCATTCCATTTCGTCCACCCCCAGGTGATCAATCTTGACAGCACGCGGCAGAACGATGAAATGGGCCTAAGTTTGCGTTTCTACTTTTGTCAATTGGCAAAGAATCCGTGGGTAATCCACGTCGATGATGATATGGAGTTTTCCGTAGGAACGCTGAGCGAGCTTTTAATTGAATTTGCTCGCAACCCTCGGCGCATCGTCGGTAGATTTGGGCGTGACACCGTGGGCGATGAAAACTCCAACAGCTTCAATGGCTACTCAAGCCGTAGCTCGCACAAGCAGACCGAGGTAGTACTAACGAAGCTGATGATGATGGAGCGTGATACGTGTAGTGCATTTTTTGAGCATGCTCATCTCATATGGGAAGATACCGTCCTCAATAATGGCGAGGGCCCACTGTGGAACGGAGAGGATATATTCATGAGTCTCGTCGCTAACCACGTTTATGGCCACGATGGTATTCAAGCCAACTACGCCATGGATTGGCTCGCGGTCGACAATGCTCCAGACAAGTTGAAGGACTACACAGATGGAAAATACGACATATCTGGTGGCATGACGGGATATCGTTTCTGGGATTGGCACTGGTGGCAAAGCCTCTTGAGACGGAACCGGCACTACGCCTACCGGGGGAAATTGTGGCAGACCGCAAGACGACGGCTGGCCGAGTTGTAATAAATGTTATACGTAAGCTATGTATGTGCTAATTGGTAATAATTTAATTTGTTCATCAACGCAAGCAAAAGACCCGTTGAGGTTGTTGAGAACTGCATTGTGTAGCTGTCCCCCATTGATTGCGCCACGTCGCAGCAGCGGTCGCGTTAGGACGACGCGATTCCTTCGTCAAACTCTTTGCCGTCTGCTTGTCTCTCTCAGCTCTCACACTCAATGCCATTTCCTTCCACAGATCGGTTTCATTATCAATCGATTTCTTCAACCGTTGTGGTATTCGACCATCTTTGTCAGCACCGATACTACTCTCACTGCCCCACATCTTTGGTGTGGAGCATAGATGTGCCTCCCCGAGTCTCAACGGTTCGCTCCAGGCGTTCGAAATGGAGTTGTATTGCTCTACATCATCACCATTTCGTAAGATGGCCTCCAGCTTTCCGGCCTGCCTCGAGATTCTATCCGCGCATTGAATACGCAAATTGAAGGCACCATTCGGACCATATCTTGCAGCCTGAGCGGAAGGATTGCCGGAGGCCGTTGGGGCATTGCTATATCCCACATGCCAAGGTCGAGTCTGGACTCTTTTACTCTTGCTGGGGTCTACGAACTTCTTCGTTTGGGCCCAGGGCCGTGATTTGGCAAGCTCATCTTGCCTACTTGTGGGACATTCCGTCTGCTGCAAAGCCTTCTTGGAAGATGGTGATGGTGATGGTGAAGGTGAGCTATCTACGATGGATTCAGCAGATGGGGGTGGCTCCTTCTTTTTCTTTTTTCTCCTCGCAGCCCCAGGCACTCTTCTAGCGTTGCTACCAAACAAGCGAGAACGTCGACGGTCTTCTTCAAACCTTTGTTTTGCCATTAGAGCCATATTAGTGGTGCTATCGTCGTCGTCGTCCGCCATCTTACATAGAGAGATCTCTAGCTACGTACGTAGATCTACACGTACGGTACCGGGTGGCGTGGGTCACGTGGGGTCTTGCTTGGTTTCTGTGAGCTGCTCGTGACGTATCGGCGACACTGGCCAAAAATGGCGAAAAAAGTGATGGATGATGGATGCCGACCGACCACGTCGACGTTCAACCACATCCATGCGTTGGACCTGGACGCGGACCTGGACCCCTCGGACCCCTCGGACCCCTCGGACCCCTTGGGCAGGCAATTCCCAAAACGCTCGGCTGTTGCAGATATATTATTCCATCAATTAGGCAGAGCCGAACCAATCTGTGTTTCAGCAAGAAAAGGCGAAAGCACCATGTGTTCCGCTACTACCGATACCGGTAGATGCTTCGTGGTCGGAGAACCATCGGCACGAACAAACAATGGGAAGACGAAGGTTGACAAAGGAAAGAAGAATCACCGTTTCGTCGTTGGTTCTTTCTTCTCGTCCCTTGCCTTGCTGATCTTTGCCGGTGCATATGAGTTGGCGTGCCGGCCACTCCTACGACCGCTCATCGGAAAATTGCTGGAAAATCTTGCAGGGCGTGCGCAGAACTGCCCTGCTCCCGAACCGAATTCACCCATGAAGAAGGCAACGCTGCTCTTCTTCTCCACGGGGGGCATTCTATCCTCGGCCAAGTCCAATTGTGCGATGAGTGCAACAGTAGACAAAACACCACTATATGTGCTCGTATCCGAGCTTGCAATTCTGCTCCCTCTTCTCTTGTCGCTGTTACCAATAACGCAGTGGTGGAGGAAGACTTTTGTTGCCGACGCCAAGAGCGACGATGAGAGCAACAAAGAAGGTATCAAAGTAGGCGTTCTTCTCTTCATAATTGCTTGGGCACTCTGGATCGTAGCGTTCGTAGCTCTCGTCGTCGGAATAATGCTGGGGACGGCACGAGTGGGCGTAATCTCGGTCGCAGCTCTTTTGGCATTCTTTGCTCAATCTGTGGCGAGTGTTGGATGTTTGCTGTTGAATTCCTCTTCGATAGAAGACGATGAGATGCGCCGCGATGCACAGTCCATCGGCGAGACGCTGAACGTCACGGCCGTCAAAGCATCGGAATGGCTTCGGATCCAGAAAGATGCTGGGTCACAACCATCAGAACACACGAACAATAATTCATCGTCGGCACCAAAGAGGTTAACACCAATGGACTGGATAATGAAGGGGAGGAACAGAGAATTTGCCCTCTTCTTCGCAATAAAGATTTTTCTCCTCCAGTCGCCGTTCGCGCTGCAATATGGCCTTCATTTGCTTCATGCCTGTGCAAATTGCGTCGGCATGGGGTTGCAAGAGGACATTGAGCAATCATCCGGCGACTCCCAGGGCATGGTTGTGCCAAAGGAATTTACCGGGTTGGTCACGTTCTGTTGTACACTTCTTGTCCCTCTCTTTAGTCACGGTGTTGGGGGCTTACTATTTCATCCCGAGAGTTGGACCTTTCATCACCCAATGAATGGAGGACGATCGCACGTGACAGCGCAGGCAACGGGATGGTCTCTCATTGGCGTGGCGGGATTGCTTCATCTTGCATTCCTGGTCTTCGGTTCGGGCCATGAGCATGTATTCCTTCTTCACTCTGGCAGTATTGTTTCTACCATTGCTGAGGTCTTCCTTCTTTACTCCTTGATAAATTTTCTACCGGATGAAGAAAACGCACCGACGCCAAAGACAGAAATGGTCAGGTCGGCAACATCATGGACCGCGAGAGAAGTTTACTGGCTTTTTCTCAGTTTCATTCAGGACTTTATGCTCACAAATTTGCACTGGTTCTCTCCGCTTTGGCTCGTGTTGGGCCTTCTGGGCATCGATACATTCCATCCGTTTCGAGCTTCTACGATTTGGGGTGTTTTCGCGAATGCTTCTTTTAGTGTTGTGGTCTGTGCCCTGCCGACGCTTCTCATTCCTTATTCGCCCAGAAGAAAAAGTTGGCGATACAATATTTTTGGCCATGTCAACAACGCATTTATCAAATTTTTGTATCACCGGAACGGCCTATTCAGTGGGAGTGTGTTGCGATTCGAGGAGGAAACTGTAGACGCATACACGCAAGGAGGAGGAACCATATTCGCCATCACTCCTCATGGAATCCTACCAACCTCTGTAATTGCACTTTGGCACCAATTCGAGGAGATTTTCAAGGATGTTTGTGTCTTCTTCGGATCGCAAGTGTCTCTAGTTCCCAATTATAGATTCATGCTGGGAATGCGCGGAGGATGCCTTCCTGTCGAGAAGAGAAGGCTCGTTGAGGTGATGAAATCAAATCAAAACGTTGCGCTTGTTCCCGGAGGCGTATCAGAGATGCTCTCATGCATTCCTCACGACCCGACCATAAATGTGAGTGTCAAGCACAAAGGGTTCATTCGTTTGGCTTTGCAGCAGGGTTACGACTTGGTGCCAACGGTGTTCTTCCACGCAAGCGATCAATACAATAACCCCGGGAGATGTCTTCAGCTGTGGACTTATTTCAAGACAGGCATTCCTGTCGGCATTCCGATCTATTGCAACTGGTTGTTGATGCCGTTTAGTAATCGCACGCCGATAAAGGTTGCGCTTGGGAAGAGAATTGCTGTTGCAAAGAAAGATGCACCTACGGAAGCGGAAGTGAATGAATTGCACTATGAATTCTACGCTGAAGTATGGAGGGTCTTTGAAAAATATTCTGAAGAGTTTGGGTATGGCGATAGAGAACTTTTTTATGTACCTTAGATTGAAAAAAAAAGTCAAGCACACATTCGGGACGCTAGATGTGGAGAAGATTGTATCCCTTCCACTTCTTTTTTGCAGCGGCGATGCATCATTTGAATGAAATAAATTATCTAGGTACCTTCTAGCTACGTAGATAGAGGTACATAATGAGTAGAGTAGAGAATTACTACGATCAAGTAAGTACATGCCTTTTAGCTACCACTATCACAGAGTCTAACTAAATAAGAACGTCATTTTCATCGAACGAATTTCCAACTTGGTTGGGAGAATTGCCTGCGTCGCTGGCAGCTTGGGCGAAAGAGGCAGCTGCCGGGCCCGCACTACCGGTAGTAGTGAGCGAATTTTGCGACGAGACCGCCGGCATTATTTGCACTTGAGCATCAGGTGTGTTGCCTTCGACCTGGTCAGAAACGTGGGGAGGCTGAGCCTCCCGCTCCTCGAGCCGGTTTGGCTCTTCGGTCAACGCAAGCGCACGGCCGGCCTGAGCCGCTTCGATTTTGGCTTCTTTTGAAGCCCATTCTTTTTCTATCCGACTTATGAGGTCTTTGCTGGTACTAGTAGTAGAACCACCAAGGGCCTTGGCGCCAAGAGCCATTCGAGTTTTGATTTCGTTTTTCTGACCGGTTTGACTGCAATTGGGTTCATCAGTTGTAAATCTGTAAAAAACACCGTTCAAAATGCCGCCCCCTTCCTTACATATCTTTGCAAGTGTGGTTCTGTTGAGATCCGACATCCGTGCTGCGTATGAGACACTAACGAAGAGCCGCAATCTAGTCATGGTGGCAGGATCCATCGCTTCGACCTCTTTTCGTGCAAAAGGGAGAAAAAGAAACATTCGACGGTTGAGAGCCTTGGGCCATTCGAAACCGAGACAAGCTCAGAATTGTATCTTCATTCAAATAAATGAACATATAGTACTCACCTTTTGGGATATTAGTCCTAGGAATACTTCTATCCCTGTTATTCGGAGGTATTGGGAATTTGCCGACGCCTGGCGATCTCGTGGAAGGATTGTCTACTGCTGAAGCAGACACACCTGAAGAAGTGGTCGCGGCGACTGGCAATGAAGCTGAGGGAACAGTTGCTTTTTTCTCAGCTTCACAATTGCTACTTGCGCTTCTGTCGTCAGTTTCCTTCTCATTCTTGCTACTGCTGTCATCGCCACTGTCTGACGATTGTGATGCTTCACAAAGGCGGAGGTGGTTGGACAGTCCGCCCTCTGTACGAAACCTCTTTAGGCAATGCGGACAAGGAAATCCTGGATTGCAGGCTGGGCAGATCCAGTCTCCTTCCGGAATGTTTCCCTCCTCCAGAGACAAACACGATGTATGATAACACTTCGGACATTTACTACAAGGCAGCAAGTCTTCCCCAGTTTCCTCGCACAATGCACAGTACTTTCCTAATTCTATGATACGATTCTCTTCCTTTTTGTACTCTTGGTGCAGAAGCGAGAAGCGATATTTGCTATCGTAAAACCAAAGGCAAGAATCGTACCTCTTTCCAAGGATTGTGGCTGCTTTCCGGAGGTTGCCACGGGCCTTGAGTACAGCATCATGGAAAGTATCCTTATCTCTCTCCATATCCCATTGACGACAAGGCCGATAGCAATGGTAGTAATACCATGAGCATCTAACCAGATGTATCCCTAAAGCATCGGCAACCTTCTTTAGATCATGGTTGCTTGCCTTCAACCTGGCTTCAAAATCCATTTCATCGACACCAATCTTCCAACTTTCATCAGGAGGAATCGGCATTGTAATTACAGCTCGAGCGGCGATGTCGTTGTAATCATAGCTCCAAAAAATCTCCAGCGCAGCCTCTAAATCAGAATGAGCTCGATTTGCGGCTGACAAATGCTTAAGGAATTCATTTGTCGCAATGTTTACGAATTTGGGACTCCACGAGATTTGACAGCTGCATTATTAATAGAAATCAAATTGTTTAGAGAAGTTGTCAGAGAAGGGAGATACAGTAGATCCGAATGCGGATACAAATATATAAATTAAAAAAGCACTCCTTACCTTTCCGCCCGAAGACTTCCTTGTTTCTCCCACAAATAGATGTCCCTGTCACGCGGAAGGGGTAGGTCGGAGGCCTGGTGGTCCAGGCCGATTGGAGTGACATGTGGCTTGCTCGAAAGATAGTGCATATCTCGTTCCATCTGCGCTAATCTCTCGGCTGTTTCCTTCCGCATAATACAATCAGCCTCAAATGCAGCATGGATTTCTTTGTATTCGTCGGTATCTGCACAAAACGATATAACGCCATGATACGACGTGTAAAACCTCAAACCCAAACGTCCGGCAGAATCACTCAAAGAGAAACGATTTTCAGGAGGAATGAATTGCATCGATCCGTTGCCTGTCTCTTGAACGTCCACCCTCTTCCACCCATCTTCCTTTAGCGCCGGCCATAGTGTAGAATTGAACGCATCAACAACAAACGGCCGGGTATTATCAGTTGGTAAACCGTCGCACAATCGATCGGCATTGGTTCTGGCATAATTCATCGGGGCGGAGGGAGGACGATAACCTCCAGGTGCGACCACTGTCACGTATGGGCTGTGCTGGACAAAGTCTGGGCAAGCAATCTGGCTCGTAAACTCATCTCCCGGAAACACAACGTCAACTATGTCGCCTGGTTTAGCTCCTTGTGGAACTTGGATGATACAATACTTGGGCGGGAGACTTTCGACGATTGGACTTTTGGGTCGCGAGGGCGGTGGCTGGGTTGGCAGGGACGCATATGAGTCCTTTTTCGCCTTCTTCTTTGGTCGCGCGGGCTTTGGCTTTTCGACCTTCTTCTTCTTTTTTGGTGGCGGATGCGCCTTCTTTTGCTTGTTCTTCCGAAAGTACCGCTGTTGGGCCCCTCTCGAATTTTTGGGATCGTCACCTTTCCTCTCCTTTCGGTACAATATCCCCGCCTCCTCCAAATCGTTGGGATCATAGTCCTCCTCGTCGTCGTCATCATAAACGACGTGCCAAAACTGCGTCTTTTCGTTGTATTGTGTAACACTACCAAAGTAGACATCGCCGTCAAAACGTTTGGCGACGCGTGCCCCGATATATTTCTTGGCCTCCGAAAGGTCAAGGAAATCCGGTGCCTTGTCCTTCTCCGCGCGTTTTTTACCCCTACTAGTGTTAGGAACGCGACCACCACCAGTACTCGGCGCTGAGCCAACGCCCCAAGTTGACACTGCCACGCATTCCATACATTTGAATTCGCCGTCAGGGGCCCTTTTAAGGGATGGCCTGTGGCACTGAAGATGGTAAGACCGGTCGCAGTAGTCGCAGAGAATAATCTCGCCCCCATCGAAGCAGATGAAACACTCATCTTGATCGAAATCGTCCCACGCTTGATCCGAGCACGATGCTGGTCCCCTCGTCTCTTCTTCTGCGGTCACACCGGGAAGTTTTGCTACCCGTCGATCCAAGGTGGCCGCCTCTGCTGCGCCGTAGGACTCGGTCATTGCGCCACCTTCCTTCGCCGCCGTCGAACCAGGTACTGTCGAACTACTGGTGGTGGTAGCGCGCTTATCTGTACGACTCGTATTCCCTTCTACGTCCATATCATTATCGCCCACTCCCTTTTCAACGGACATACCGTCCTTGCTGTCGATATGATCGATTTTAACAGGAATGTAATGAGCATCTGGAGAATGCTGTTCCCCACAACCGGTAATACTACCAGTGCCGGCAGAACTTTCCCCTTGGTCCCCACGCCTCGCTTCAGAGCCATTTTGCGCGCCATCCCTCGACGTCATCCGCTGATCAGTTTCTGCATCGATATTTCGACTACCGCCATCGGCTTTATCGCCAACTTGCGTCGGATTGGAGTCATCCAAGCCCTTCGGTGGATCATTGATGATTACTACACCGGGCATCTTGGTCTCACCGCCGCCGCCGCCGCTACCGCCGTCATCGTCAGGCTTTTCTCCCACCACATGCGCATCACTCGATGCCGCGCCCTCTCTCAATGGCGGGTTGTCCGCCATTCCGACAAATAGTTTGGTCTATCGGCCGAGAAGTGAGCCGGTAGAATTCGACAGGAAATGGAGTCCAAATAAAAGTTCCCTCGCCTCCCATTCGAGATGGGCGAAGCGGTACTTGTATCTTGTATCTCGCGAGACGAAGCAGACGAGCGAAGCGTAAGCAAGCGAAGCAATTGGCATCGCGCGATTTTGAGTGAGCTATCCGTTGGTGGTGGTGCGGTGGTGACACTCAAAACGGGAGATTGGTACCGACCAACAATAGCAATGCTACCGTACGTTTTTAAAATGGCATCCATCTGCCATCTACAAAATGCAAAAATACCTTAATTAGCGAAGCCATTTCATTTACAATGGCTTCCAACCAGAGTGAACAGCCACGATGCCCCCGGTCATGTTTGTGTATTCGACGTTATCAAAGCCAGCCTTCTCCAAACGAGCCTTGAGCTCGTCCTGCGTACTGAATTTGCGAATACTCTCAACGAGATACTGGTACGAGGCTCGATCGTCTGCAACCATTTCACCGACGGCGGGGATAACATTGAAGGAATATGCATCATAAATGGCCTGAAAGGCAGGATTTGGCACGTGTGAGAACTCTAGACAAAGGTACCGCCCACCCGGCTTGAGGACGCGGTAGGCATCTCGAAGCGCCATATCAACGTCGGTCACATTCCGAAGACCAAAGGCAATGGTGTACAAGTCAAATTGCTCGTCATCGAAGGGAAGGTGCTGAGCATTGCCCTCGACGAAGCTCAGAGCCTTCGTATCATCCAGCAGGGCATGACCATAGCGATCGCGAGCTCGCTTCTCCCCCACTCGTAGCATCTCGGGATTGATGTCGCACACCGTCACCTTGATCTCGTCGCTGCCAGATGACCTCGAGCGCTCGGCACAGCCGGCCGCGTCCACAAATCGGAAGGCAACGTCACCAGTTCCGCCGGCAACGTCCAATATCGACATGAGAGGATCCGCCGGGTGGTTGTGCGCAGCCTGCCGACGAGAGGCCTTCGCCACGGCTTCCACGCCCGTCATTCGGAGCAGCTCATCCTTCCACAGCCGATGCAGCCCACCGCTCATCAAATCGTTCATTATATCGTAATTACCGGCCACGGACTCAAACACCTCACGGACTCGTCCCTCCTTGGTTTCGATCGAGACGTCCTCGTAGCCAAAATGAGTGGTCGGCCCGGTCACATAATCACCCACTTGCGCTGAGCGATTATTCTTCGGAACAGATGCATCAGAAGATGACCCTGCTGTATTGCTGTCAACTGCTGCTGCTGCTGCTGAGGAGAAGCATCGGGTTGTAGCAGCATTTTTAGCAGCATCAGCATTGCGAACGGAGGAGGTGGTGGCGGTTGTGGCCGCGCGGCAATACCGAGCCGCAAGCCTCGTGGCGTTCATACCAATGGGACGCATCGCGTTTAATAGCACTGCCAAGGACAAACAATCGGATAGAATACTGCCGCAAGTACTACTACCGGTAGTAGAGTGTAATCCGTCCCTTGGTGTTACCTAAAAGGGTGCATACAAGAAGGGTACGCAAATAAGTGAAACCGAAGTTCCGAAGTTAGCCAGTTAGCCAGCAGCTGAAGTTAGCCGAGTATGCGGCGATGAGCTGGGGCGGGCGGTTGTTCCCGCCAACGCAGATTCGAAGATGTCTGATCCCGTTTCACCGCCGTCATACATACATCGTCACTGCTCTCACTGCACTTCGCTTGCATTGCGTTGCTTGCTGATAATGCCTCATTGTCTCATTGTACATGTATGAGAGACGAAATAGCGGCATGACGATGACGAAGAGACCAAAAGTTACAGATCTGTACGCATTTTTGTTGTGCTTGCTACTTGCATGTAGCATATCTTCGGCGTTCACTTCCCCACCGGCGTCTGCATCTCATCATGATCGTTCTCTGACCGTGCTGAATGGAAAACGAAAAGGGGGCTTGAAGAAATCGTTGGAAGGCGACCCCAAGAGTCTCAATCAGGGCCGAGGCCAGGAGATTACGGGCGTAACGCTCCCCGCTGAGGGGAAGATCAAGGGGTGGGAGTTCGGCAATAATATGAGAATTGCAGCGGCACAAGTTGAGGGAAACTTCTACGCCGTCCAGGGAGAGTGTCCTCGATGTGCGTTCGATCTTTGGAAGGGCACCCTGGTCACCGACGAGGCGTTTGGTCCGGATCTGCCACGCGTGGCCTGTCCAACTTGTGCTACCACCTTTTCGTTCAAAACGGGAACGCACGGGCCTGCGCTCAAGAGGACTGGTCTGAGCGGATTCGTTGGAAAATTGGCAAAAACGGCGACAAATAACGATGCCAGTCGAGATGCCCAGGCATACATTATTACAAGGGACTCTGAAACCGGACAGGTATTCTGCAAGGAAAGATGATTCTGACTCTTTTGTTGCGCCGAGAATCTATTCGCATTTGCATTAATCTTTAACGAATACATGTCTCTCTTTTTGGAGCTACGTACGTAGTAGACTAGAGTAGAACTCTTACAACAATAGGATCTCCATATCAAGTGCCGGTGTTGCAACTCTCAGCGGCTGGGGAATACTGTAGGTTTCTTCGTATTTGGGCTTCACTTCAGTTTGTTGATGATTCCAACACACTACAAAAGTACCGGTACATCTTAATGTCTTGCTTCATCGTACTTTCTCCTCTTCTTAACTTCTTAATACATGTACGTCGACAGGTAATTGGAGGGCAAAGAAATATAGTCGGTCGCATACAGTGCAAAATATTCAGTATAATTCTCAAATGTGCTGTGGGGGAATGATGTGATAATGGTGTTTATTTTTTATATTTTTTTTTTCATGTATCTCTTCTTTTTCTTATGACCGTACACGGACCGCTTTAGAAGACGCGGAAGGACTTCTTGCCGGTGCTGGCGTTCTTGGCGGGCTCGTGAGCGACGACGTTGAACCGAACGGTCTTGGAGAGGGGACGGCACTGTCCGACAGTGACGACGTCACCCTCCTTGACCTCGAAGGCGGGAGAGCAGTGAGCGGCAAGGTTCTTGTGACGCTTCTCGAAACGACGGTACTTGGTGATGTAGTGGAGGTAGTCCCTGCGGACGATGATGGTGTTCTTCATCTTGGTGGACATGACGATGCCCTTGAGGATGCGGCCACGGATGGAGACGTTTCCGGTGAAGGGGCACTTCTTGTCGACGTAGTTACCCTCGATGGCGGTGGAGGGGGTCTTGATACCAAGGCCGACGGCGCGGACGAAGCGCGCGGGCTTCTGGCGGCGGTTGCCGATCGCGCGCTTGCGAGCGACGAAGATGGCATCCTGGCTCTGGTAAGCCTTCTCGTGCTGGTCGCACTCGACGTACTCCTTAGCGAGACGAGGCATGATGGTTCCTCTTTTTGCTAGAAAACTGTAGACATAGATGAGAGAAAAGAGGAAAAATATGCGTGAGACAACTGCTGGAAACAAGGAAAACTTCCGATCATTTATTTCGCCATGCATCGGCACGCCAGTCCATCCAGCCAAGAAACCCCTCGCCAGCACCACGAAACGCAGAACAGCACTTTAACAACAACCACGGAGGCGATATTGATATTGCTCCAGGGAGAATGTGCCTCCTTTCCCCGCCACAGCAAGAGGGGTAATGGGTAATGGGTAATGAGCCCATATCCCAATTCCTGTCATGGTGCCGCCGACCAAACCGCAGCGTGATTCGCGAGACCGACATCATCTTCCCGTGAACATGAACGCAACGAATCTGTTCTTCATATCGCGCATCCGCAAGATATGCCATCAAGCCTCAGTAGCTTCCAACAAAGCCGCCATGGTTCATCGTACCTTCCGCAACAGGAAATGAAGTTGATTGAAGCAGTCGGCAGTCTGTCCGTCGTAGGATAGTAAACAGGTAAAATCGACTTCTAGTCGAGCGAGTCGAATGTGTCAGATTTTGGTATGCGTGCGAATTAGTAATAAATATATTCGAATCTGTATACAAATTATGTTCATCTCGACGTGCCGACTTCACGCTCGCCCAAATTACCGGAGAGATCGCTGAAATTTCCAGTCTTCTGAAGTGAAAGAGTGGAAGAACAAAAGAACCACTTCAAGTAAGCGGAAGAGAAGATCTGATCTGAGGATCTCCAAAAAGAACCAGAACGATAGAGCCAAACCTATCGAATCCAATTCCGGCCACAGTTCGAGAACAATTATCAACCATCATGTGAGTAGTGTTTAGCTGTATTTCGATGGGGAGCTGATTGAGCAGTTGGTTGGCTTCGACGTCTGCTGCCGCCGCGCTGGAGTAGATCTAGGAATTCCTATTCGAGTCGGCAATAACTCAAAAAAGAACATCGGAACCAAAGTCCCTATGCACTTTCAGGTCCAGATCGACTCATAAGTCTGACCCGCCTGTCATTTCTCCTTTTGGCTACATTTATTTGTTTCTTATTCGATTCTCTCCATTTCTGATCAACTCCGTTTTCGTTCGATCTGGCCAACACAGGAGCATGCTCAAGAGTATCAAGAAGAAGGTGAAGAAGGGCAAGAAGTCCAAGGAGGAAGCACCTAATGATGCCGAACCGGAAAAGATTGAGGAGGTAAAGCCTGTCGTCGAAGAAGTTGAGGAGAAGGTAGAGGAGGAGAAGCCAGTCGACGGAGAGGAGCCCAAGGAGGAGGACGAGAAGGAGGAAGAT
>Ga0115008_10002699_pt1 | contig 14680 bp, 10 predicted proteins | sample FraStrMetagenome_FD_87164 | JGI IMG/M metagenome (GOLD analysis project Ga0115008, IMG submission 87164) | Marine eukaryotic phytoplankton communities from Arctic Ocean - Fram Strait ARC3M Metagenome | ecosystem: Environmental > Aquatic > Marine > Oceanic | place: Fram Strait | collected...
TCTTAAGAACTTCCAGATTAATCCTATTAAACTGTTGGCTTTAAATTTCTTGCCTTTGTGGTTTAATAAGTAATCTTTTCTTTCATCTTTTTTCATAATTTGTTGTTTTAAGCCATCCAACCGTCTGAAGCTTCCCAATCTTTAATTGAGGTTAACAGAGAATATGCTTCAAAAGAAAGTGCTACTGAAACGTAGCCGCCAGTTATTGAGTTTGGTACTTTTTCTGAACTTAGATAATAGTCAGGGGCTTCCTTAATTCTATTATTAAGAAAATCAAACATTTGATCTACGTCCATGTGGTGGACCCAAATGTTTATATGCATACATGTCATATTTGCTTTACCCATTACTCTTTACTAAATCTTTTTTTATCGAACCCAATAGTTGAGTCAATATCTTTCTTTTGATACATATCTATCTGCGCGTTGTCAGTAGAATGTAGTTTTTTATCATAATAATCTTGATAGACCTTTTTGTAGAGCAGTGCCATTACACCATAGAGAGGAGCAAACTCTGAAGACATTTCCACTACCCATGGTTTACCACTAGTGTCAACCATTAAGTCTATTGAGTATATGTCTAAACCTTCATGTGCCTTATTCATTTCCTGAAATACTTCATTCCACTCCTTTGGCATTTTAGATAAATCCTTTAGGACATATTTAAACAATAGTTTATCTTCTTTCTTTTTTGTCATCTCTTTAGTCTCCTTATTACCGTGTACTCTTTGTACCCACATAACAGGCTCACCTCTCCACATCATTATTCTGTGTTCTTCATCGATGTCTATCTTCTCGCTGAATACTTCAAAATCAGAAAGGTCCATATCTTTAGCTTTTCTAAGGGTATCTATTTTAATAATACCTTGGCCCGAATATCTGTTATCGGGTTTCGCAATGATAGGGAACTTTAACTGATTTAAATCTTTTGCATCAGATGTAGTCTTAGGCACATGTTTAGAATCTTTATGTGTTTCGTGCCATTTAACTTTTGATGCTATTTCCATCTTCTTCTCCTTAGGATTATAGATTAATTCTTTTGGAGTACCTGCATCTAATAGTCTTTGCGTGTGGATATTACAAAAATTAATTACTGGCATATCAGCCTTTATAGGCTCATCACCTTTAGTAAATAATTGTATATAATTTCTAGCAAAGCAAGACTTATCAGTTACATACTTAAAATCGGTCAACTCGGTAGATACACACATAATAACTTTGTGCAATCCTCCGTAGCCTTCATTAAGGAATGTATGGAAATCTTTAATAATCATAGATTATATATCTATGATTTTAGGATGGGAATACTTCTATAGTTCTTTCTTCTCTAACTAAATCTGCCCATTTACCTTCATATCTAGTTCCTTTTACTATATGGTTATCAACCCAGTGATAATTACCACCTCTAGGTTTTTCCATTAGTAGACCGTGATATTTGAAGCCATGTTTATTTAGCCATGTTTCTGTAATCTCTCTAACTTCTTCTGTTCTTGAAGTAAAGAACGTAATTACATGCCCTTCTTCATACCATTTATTAAGAGTCTCTACAGACCCTTGGTATGGCATAACTACTGACATTCTTTCTGGTTCTTCGTTTGGTACATCGTCAGTAATTGTACCGTCAATATCAATTAAATAATTCTTACAACCGTTCTTTAATACTGGAGAGACTAAATGTCCATCATCTCCTACGATCTTATTAAATGTTATTTCCTTTTTCATGTATCTTTTGTTACTTAGTTTTCTTTTCTCATAAATGAAACGCAAATGTATCTCTTACCTGCGTAAATTGGTCTAGCACCATGTAAGTGTGTAACCATACCAGGATGAAGTGTCGCAACTCCTACTCTTTCTGGATTTGATAATAAATTATATTTTGGGAACCATGTTCCACCACCGTCAAATTCATCATTTAATTTAACTACCATAGTTACGTGGCTAAAGTCATGATGTAATGAAAGGTGTGATTGTCTATCTGTAGTATATCTTGCAAGGAAGTTTTCGCTAAACATATCCTTCCAACCTTTACCTTCTAATGTCCATAAGTGAATACAAAGAGGATAAACAACTTCTTTAAGTACTTGATGGTATGCATCTTGTAAATTTATATCTTGTAATAAAACATCATTTGTAGGATAAAATTCATGTCTATCAATTGTCCACTTATCTAGTGCTTCTGAAAGAGCTACTGCCTCTTTACAAAACTTCTCTGTAAATAGTGGGAATTCATATACGTTATGCCCAATATCATCTACCATTAAGTCATATTCGCCTTTTAACATTGATTGATTTACATACTTTAATTTCCATGCATCCCAATCCGCTGTATCTAATATTTCAAAATATGGTTCTTTAGGTGTTTTTATTTCTGTTTGTTTTTTCATTAAATTAGGATTTAATTTTGGATCTAGTTCAATTGTTGAATCTTCCTGCGCCCTTTTCTGTTGAATAAACTTTTCAGATTTATGGGCTATCGCAGTTAATGTTGGTGGAAATAATGCTGCAATATCCGGTCTTCTATGTGTAGTATAAGTTGCTGCTAAAAATTCATCAGCTGGAATTAAGTTCTGCTTAATCTTATAGTTCTTTAATAATTTCTTTGCACCTTCTAAAGTAACTATATATGCATGTGTACAATAACTTGCAGTTGGTGTAACCCAGCTACCGCCTACAGACACTTCTTCTGCCTTCTTATTAATCTTCCATCTACCAAGGTATGCAATATCAAAATCTACAGTAGGCTCGTCTAAGTCAGCCATTTGGCCATTACCTTTAAAGTCATCTTCTAATATTAAAGTTCTTTCTAAACCTTCAGCTACAATTCTTTCCCATACTTTAATATGAGATACCATGCAACCTATTTCACCTGGAATAACTTCTCTCTTCCACCAGTCGTTCCATGTATCTTCTCCTAGGTTCCATTTACTATAAGCAGCATAACCTGCCGGAGTTCCTTTTTCAACACCATTCCACGCTGGATGTATTTCATACCCTGTTTGAGTTGAAAAGTTTAAATCCTGTAAACCCTCCAATGTCTTTTCCTGCATTTTAGGATCTTGACCATCTAAAGATATTACATAAATTTTATCTATATTCATAATTTGTTTGCTTTTTGTTGTTCTTCTCTAAGTCTATTATACGTATGTTCACCTGCTTCATCTATATCTAGTTCACCATCCATAAGTTTTCTAAATAACTCTTTCCAAACATAGGCTCTTTGATTCCATGTTTGTTTACTTGCCCATTGATGGGCTTTATTTTTTGCAAATATCTTAAGGGATGGAGATAACTGCTTCAATGTTTCTATTAATTTATCCCACTTTGTTTCATTATCATCTAGTATAATACCAGAGTGTACAGTTTCTTTTAAGCCTGCTACTTTAGTAACTATAGGCAACACTTTAGCGTATTGCATTTCTAAAGCTGTAATACAATAAGTCTCTTCATAAGATGTTAAGTAACACCAATAATCAGATTCTAACATTGCTCTATGTAAAACCACTTGATCTACAGGGCCGTGGAATGTAACCCCTATGTTTTCTAATATTTCTTTATGTTGATTAATCCACTCCATTTGTGAATATTCATTAGAATATGCTGGCCAATAAACATTTAATGTAGCATCATATAATATGTCTTTTATTCTAGGCCAGTTTTTTAATAGGTCTATTAAATCTCTATCAATTGCGGATGACCATATAAATGAGTTAATCTTTTTCTTAGGATGTCCTACAAATGTAGACTTGTCAATACCATTACCAATCTTAGCCTGATTTTCTTTTAACCATCTATAATTATCTTGATGTTTCCAAGCATGCCAATGTGTTAAAGTAACGGTTGCATCTAGATAACCAGAATCATAATTCATGATTTCCTGTACTAGATCGTTTGCTATTTCTTTGCCATTCCACCAGTGATGTACTTCTGTATTATGTGCCCAAAATATCTTCTTAGCATTATACTCTTTAAATTCTAAAGCAAAGTGAGCGTAAGAAGTTCCTATAATAATATCGAAAGAATCCCAGTGTTTATCGTGTATATGTTTAAGATTACAATATTCAACACCTCTTATATTACCTGAATTTTTAACCATTCCAGATACTACAACTTCATAACCAAAAGTAACTAGTTCTTCTGCTATTTTAATTACTGCTATTTCTGAACCTGCAATTCCTGAAGTTGTGTTACCATCCCATTCGTTCTTTTGGTAACCTGTATAAATAAGTATTTTCATATATTACCTATAATGTTCTCCACCAACCCAAAGTACTAAAGATTTTCTAGTACCATTTGTAACTGGACTTACCCTATGCATCATATAACTTGGAAATAAAACTCCTACACCAGCTCCTCTTTCACAAGTTCTAGTGTGACTAAACAAACCATCACCACTACTTCCAGTACAGAGTTGTAGTTCACCGCCTTCATATTCATTACTATCAGATAATTGAATAGTAATAGATACTTTTCTTTTAGATGGTAATTCACCTGGACCAATATCTTGATGCCAGTCATAATGTCCGTGTTCGGAAGCGTAGTATTCTGTATATTGAATACATTCTAATGCTGTCTTTAAATCAAAATGCCATAAAGCATTATTTGCTTCTACAGACAAATTCATCATTCTTTCATATAACCAATCCCAGTCAACATTTTCTCTTGGAATCCATTTAATCATTGAAGATCTGGTATTACCACCATCTTCATCTCCTATTACAGACGCTCTTTCTGCTTCTGGTAGTTCACTCGCAAGAGCTATAACTTTACCAACTTCTTGTCTGCTTAGTCCTTCCTTAAACCAATAATATTGTTGAGGGTTGTTTTCTTTTGTATCGTAAAGATATTTTGTCATGGAAAATAATGTTTAACAGTTATACAACTAATGTTCTATTTGTTTATTTATCCACCTTAATTTTATACGTCTAATATCATTGGATATTAACTCACCTTTGATATTCCATTCAGATAGCCTAAAAGAACATTCCTTAGCAGCTCCAAATAATCCCCACCATGCTTTCTCGCTTATGGTATTAGATATTACATCTTTAGTGACCATATCCTTAGAAGCCACTGAAATGGCTATATCCCTTGCCATCTCAGGATTACATTCATTGCCTATTACTATTAGATTATCTAGTTTAAATTCATAAGTACCATATAAAGCATCACCTGTATAGATTTGTGCATAGTGGTCTTCATAAATTAAGAATTGTCTAAACTCATATTCTGGAATAGAATTGAAATCACCAGACTTAACTCCAGCGATATATTTACTTTGATTAGATACTAGTCCCTGTAAATGGAAAAACTTACCCTCATCAAAGAAAGTAAGTGAATCCATTGGGTTTAATTCAACTTCAGTTAAGAAAGCTGAAATTATTTTATCTTCTCTTTTAGAAAGTATAAGTAATGACATTAAAGTCCTGCTTGAGTCTCAGCGATTGCAGCTCTTACTTCAAGTTCTTTCATCGCTTCAATTAATAATGCATTCAAATGGTCATAATTAATTGTATAATAACCATCCTGTCCTTCATCTGTTGGAAGATGGTCAAGCAATTCTACTAGGTTAGGTTCAATAGCCGCTAACTCTTGTGCAATTAAACCAATTCTTCTAGGTTTTTGTTCACCTTCTGCAACTCTATCATAACCAAATTCATCAGCCAACTCATTTGAATAGAAGTAATAAGCCTCCATTTGTTTTACTTTTGCTACAGCGTTTGCAATATTACCTTGTACTGCTTTAAGTCTTTCATCAGATCTCGAACCGTCGTCCTTTATTAGTTCTTCATCTTTACCAGAACCCGAACTACCGCCTGGAGGTCCTGTTGGACCATAATTACCTCTTTGACCTTTTTGACCTTTTGAACCGAAAGAACCACTACCACCTGACGAACCTTGAGCACCAGTTTCTCCTACACGGACTAGCTGCGCGTCTGCACCAGCTGGACCTGATGTGCCTTGTTCTCCTCCAAACCCTGTAGGACCTCGAGCACCCGTAGGACCTTGATTACCTCTATCACCTTTAGCACCTTTAGCACCTGTTGGACCCGGATCCGGTTGAGCACCTGTTGGACCAGTATTACCAGTTGCACCTTTTGCACCTTGACCACCTGTTGGACCAGTACCTCCGCCAGAACCAGTACCTCCGGCAGAACCTTGACTACCTGTATTACCTTTTGCACCATATTCTCCTCGAGGGCCTTGACCACCAGTTAGACCTCTATCACCTTGACCTCCGCCTGGACCTGTTGCACCAATTGGACCTTTTGGACCGCCTGGACCTGTTGCTCCAGTATCACCTTTAGCACCTTGGCTACCAGTACCACCTTGTGGGCCTGTTGCTCCTTCAGCACCTTCGCGTCCAAGATCGCCTTGAGCACCAGTTGCACCTTTTGCACCCTGAGCACCTGGACCTCCTTGAGGGCCTGTTACTCCTACAGGACCTACATCGCCGGTTGGACCTGTAGGACCACCTGGACCTGTTGCACCAACCAGACCTTTTAGACCGTCTGGGCCTTGAGGACCTTGAGCACCGCCACCACCTTGAGAACCTACAGCTCCTCGTGGACCTGTTGCACCTTTTTCACCTAGTGGACCTGTTGGTCCAGTTGCACCTTTTGCACCTAATGCTCCTTTTGAGCCGGTTGCTCCTTTTGCACCTAATGCTCCTTTTGCACCTTGTACACCTGTTGTACCAGGAAAACCTTTTGGACCTGTTGCTCCACCACCGCCTTGTGGACCTTGTGGACCCTGTGGACCTTGTGCACCTTGAATACCTTGAGCTCCTCCAGGACCTTGGTCACCTTGAATACCCGCTATACCTTGAGAGCCAGTTGCACCGCCATCTCCTAAACTTCCTTTTGTACCTTTTGCACCTGTGTTAGAAAATGCGCCACTTAAATAACCATTAACTATATCTGGGGTATCAGAAGTAACCTCTTCCATTCTAGGATGTGCGAATACTAATTCTGTACCAGAACTATTAGCATAGTAATGATATGTTCTATGTCTAAGTGATGTAGTTGTAGATTGCATTACAGCATCACCACCTAAGTTACATCCATTAGTACTAAATACTTTACCGCCAGACGTTGTATATACACCAGTCTGTCCGTCTCGACCAACCTGCGTACTTCCAGAAGGAAATACGTGACCTACTACTAAATACCATACATCTTTTGTGTAACCACTAACACCACGACATTCAAAATAAGGATTACTCTCCTCTGTTACACCATCTTGATCTCTAACATTTGCACCACCTCCATTTGTTCCTAAATAGAAAGTACCATTTGCTTGGTCTGAAATTCTTTTCATCCAGACACTAATTCTATACTTTTTAGTATGGTCTACACTATGGAATGAAGAGTTCCATCCACCATCACCACCATTACTAGTACCATCTGGTTGAGTTCTCCATATTACAGTATTCTCACCATAAGGTCCTTCACCAACTTCTAAGAAGTTTTCATTTGCACCACCATTACGCGAAAATCCACTAGCTGAAGTATTACCTGCGGACCATGTTGAAGAATAATCTAACATGTTCATATCACCGTTCGCATCAGTATTATTAACACCTAAGAATCCGCTTTTTCCTTTTGCTCCGGCCGGTCCTTGAAGACCAGTTCCACCTGTAGAACCTGTAGCACCTTTATTACCGGTTGGACCTTGTGGACCTTGATTTCCAAGTCTACCCTTTGGACCTTTAGGACCAGTTGCACCTTTAGGACCTTGTGCTCCTACGTCGGCAGTACCTCTAGTACTTCCGTTATCACCTACACCACCTTGCGGTCCAGTTGAACCTTTTGGGCCTTGACCACCCGTAGCACCTAGTTTACCTTTTATACCTTGACCACCTTGAGTACCTAAATCACCTTTTTGACCTTTTTGACCTGTAGCACCACCTGGACCTGTTGCACCAACTGGACCTTGAGCACCTCGTAGGCCTTGATTACCTGTATCACCACCTCCACCTGTAGAACCTCTATCTCCAGTTACACCTTGAGGTCCTTGTGGACCTTGTGCACCAGTTCCACCTTTTGGACCGGTATTACCTTGAGCACCTTGAGCACCTTGAGCACCTTGTATTCCGACATCACCTACACCCTTAGCTCCCGTTGCACCTTTATTACCTACAGGACCTTGTGGACCTGTAACAGCAGCACCTTGAGCACCTCCGGCGCCTTGAGCACCTGTTGCTCCTTTAGAACCTTGCGGTCCAATATCTCCACCGGGACCAGTATTACCTTTTGAGCCTTGAGCACCTTGACCGCCTTGTGCACCTTGTTCACCAGAGCGACCATCAGTTCCATCGTTACCTGTTATACCTATAAAACCTTCAGCGCCCTGAGCACCTTGACTCCCTAGAACACCTTTATTACCTGTGATACCTGTTTCACCATTACCACCTTGAGCACCTTTTGGACCTTGTGGACCTTGAGCACCTATTGTACCTTGCTCCCCTTGAGCACCTTTTCTACCATTAGTAGCAGTTGCTCCTCGTTCTCCTTTTTGACCAGCAGCACCAATTATTCCATTTGAACCGGGATCTCCCTTTTGTCCTACTCCACCTTGAAGACCAGTTCCACCTGTAGAACCTGTAACACCTTTTTCACCAGTACCACCTTGAGGTCCTTGTAAACCATCTGCTCCAATTATACCTTTTTGTCCTTGTGAACCTAGTATACCTTTTTCACCTGTATCACCTTTTGGACCTTGACCTCCTTGTACACCTTTTGCGCCAGTTACACCTTTTGTACCTTGGTCACCTTGAATACCTTGAGCTCCTCCAAGACCAGTTGCACCAGCAGCTCCTTGAAAACCAATAGCACCTTGCTCTCCCTGAGCACCAGTATCTCCTTTACTTCCAGTATCTCCTTGTGAACCTTGTAGACCTTGAAAACCTGAACCACCTTGTGTACCTTTTAAACCTTGCTCTCCCTGAACACCTGTTAAACCTGCTGAACCTGTTGCACCTGTTGCACCTTGACCACCTTTAGTCCCCTTTGCACCTGTAATACCTTTAGCTCCAGTTGCACCATCCTCACCAGGAAGACCTACATCACCACCGGTACCCTGTGCTCCATCATCGCCTATTTCACCAGTTGAACCTCGATCACCTTTTGTACCAGCAGTACCAGTTGCACCTTTAGGACCCTGTCCACCACCAGAACCAGAACCTCCTCGAGGACCTTGTATTCCTTGTGTACCAATTGCACCTTTTTCACCTTTAGGGCCTTGTAAACCTTCTGGGCCATTAACTCCCTTTGGACCTGTATTACCTTTTAAACCTTGACCACCTTTAGTACCTTTTGCACCTTGAGCTCCTTTTGCACCATCAAGACCATTACTAGCTGGAGTACCATTATTACCAGAAAGACCGATAATACCTTTTGCTCCTCCATCACCTTTAGGACCTGTTTCTCCGCCGGCGCCGAGTATACCTTTAATACCACCTCCACCTTGAGAACCTTGAGCTCCTTTTGTACCAGGCAAACCTTTAATACCACTATCACCTAGGGTACCTTTTGCACCTTTAGAACCTTTAGGACCAGGATCTCCATAAGAACCTGGTATACCCTTTTGTCCTTTTGCACCATCAGAAGGCTCATTAACATTTATCCAAGATTTAGAGCTATCGTCCCACGCTAAATATTGACCGTTTTGAGGGTTCGATATTGTGAATTTTTCAAACTGTTTAAGTTTTAATTTCGACATGTTATTCTCCGCTGTTTAATTGAGTTTCAATATTAGTTAACTTAGTATCTAATTCTTTAATTGCTTCAATAAGCACTGCAGGTAATTTAGAATAGTCAACTCCATAATAACCAGGTTGGTAATATAATTCATGAACTATTTCCGGGAATACTGCTTGTACTTCCTGTGCAATAACACCAATTTGTGGAGCTGTACTATCAAAACCTAATGAATTAGCTAACTCATTATTGTTCCAGACAACACCTCTTAATGTTTTAATCTTTTCTAGTGTATTTCCTACCGGGCCATCAATAGTCTTTAATCTACTATCTGAGAAGCCAGTTGGACCGGTTGGACCTGTTGGACCTGTTTGACCTTTTTGACCTTTAGCACCCTGTGGACCGGTTGAACCTTGTGCACCTGTTGGACCTGTACTACCTTTAGCACCAGTAATACTCTGACCTGCAGGACCTTGTGGACCTGCTGCACCTTGAGCACCTTGATAACCTCTAGGACCTTGGCCACCCGTTCCACCAACTTCACCTTTTTGACCTTTAGCACCTGCTGGGCCTTGAGCTCCTTGTGATCCTCCAGGACCTTGTGGGCCTGTTGCACCTTTTGCACCTGCTGGGCCGGTTGGACCTTGTGGACCAGTACTACCTTGTGGACCGGTTATACCTTGAGGTCCGATTGCTCCACCGCCACCTTGTGCACCTTGTCCACCTTGAGGACCGGTAAGACCTTGAAGACCTTGACCACCTTGAGCACCTTGTGGGCCTGTATTACCTTTAGCACCAGTACCACCCTGTGGGCCTGTTGCACCTTTTTGACCTTTTGCACCAGTTCCACCGCCTGGACCTTGAGGACCTTGAGCTCCTTGTGGACCTGTTGCTCCACCCGGACCTTGAGCACCTTTTGCACCTGCTGGACCGGTTGGACCTTGACCACCTGTTGGACCTAGTTTACCCTGTGGACCTGTATTACCTTTTGCGCCAGTTCCACCTTGTGGACCTGTATTACCTTTTGCACCAGTAGCTCCTTGAGCACCAGTACCTCCTTGAGGACCGGTTGAACCAGTATTACCTTTAGCACCCTGAGCACCGCCACCACCTTGAGCACCTTTTGCACCAGTTGCACCGCCTGGACCCTGAGAACCTCCGCCACCTTGAGCACCACCGGCTCCTTGAGCACCAGTACCTCCTTGGGGACCGATTGGACCTTGTGCACCGCCACCACCTTGTAGACCAGTTGCACCTTTAGGGCCAGTACCGCCTTGACCTCCTTGAGGACCAGTTGCACCTTTAGCGCCTTGGCCTCCTTGTAGACCAGTTGCACCTTTTAAACCTTGGCTACCTGTACTACCAGTTACACCTTTTTGACCTTTCTCACCTTGAGCACCTGTTGGTCCAGTTGGTCCTTGAGCACCTTGAGCTCCTTTAACACCTTGTGGACCAGTACTACCTTGTGTACCTGTTGCACCTTTAGGGCCAGTAGCACCTTGGCCTCCAGTTAGACCGGTTGAACCAATATCACCTTGTGGACCTGTTGCACCGCCACTACCTTGTGGACCTGTTAAACCTCTTGGACCAATTGGTCCAGCAATACCTTGTGGACCTTGTGCACCTTGAATACCTTGTGGTCCTCCAGGACCTTGTGCACCTTGAATACCTTGATCTCCTAGAGCGCCAGTTCCACCTTTTTGACCTTTCTCACCTTGTGGACCAGTACTACCTTGTGGACCGGTTAGACCTTGCGGTCCGGTTGAACCTTGTGGACCTAAAGCACCTTTACTACCTTGTGGTCCCGTTGGACCCATTGCACCTTTGTCACCTTGTGGACCTGTTGGTCCAGTTGCACCTTTTGCACCTTGATCACCAGTACCACCTTGTGGACCAGTTGCACCTTTTGCACCATCTACTGCTACTCCATTTGGACCAGTTGCACCTTTTGCACCTTGATTACCTTGTGGACCTGTGATTGAATCACCTTGAGGACCAGTTGAACCTTTTGCACCTTGAGCACCAGCACCACCTTGTGGGCCTGTTGCACCTGTATTACCTTTAGCACCAGTACCACCTTGTAGGCCTGTTGCACCTTTTGGACCTTGTGCACCAGTTGCACCTTTTGCACCATCATTACCATTTATACCATTAGGTCCTTGATTACCTTGAGCACCAGTTGCACCTTTTTGACCTTGTATACCCTGACCACCTTGAGAGCCAATAACACCTTTTGCACCCTGTCCACCTTGAGGACCGGTAAGACCCTGATCTCCTTGTGGGCCTTGAGCACCTTGAGCTCCATCGGAACCATTTATACCACTTTCACCAACTCCACCTTTTTGACCTTTAGCTCCATTGCTACCGTCTACTCCATCTGCACCTTGATTACCTTTTGCACCTTGTGGGCCTGTTGCACCTTTTGCACCCTGTCCACCTTGAGCACCTTTAGCACCTCCAGTACCGGTTGAACCTTGTGCACCTACATTACCTTTTAAACCAGTATCTCCTTGACCACCTTGAGCACCTTGATCGCCTTGAGCACCTTGTGCTCCTCCAGCTCCTTGTGCGCCTGTACCTCCTTGAGGACCAGTTGCACCTTTTGTACCTTGGCTACCTTGTGGACCAGTTATACCTTTTTGACCGGTTATACCTTGTGGGCCTAATTCACCTTTTTGACCTTTACCACCTTGGGCACCTTGATCTCCTTGTGGTCCTTGATCTCCTTGTAGACCTTGTGCGCCAGTTGCACCTTGTGGACCAGTACCTCCAGCAGAACCTTGGCTACCTTGAGGACCAGTTGCACCTTTTGCACCAGTATCTCCTTGAACACCTTGAGCACCTACATCTCCTTGAGGGCCTGTACTACCTTTTTCACCTTGAATACCTCGAGAACCTCCGCCACCAGTTGCACCTCGATCACCTTTTAAACCATCAGCTCCAGTTGCACCTTTAGCTCCAGTAGAACCAGTTCCACCCTGTGGACCTAGATTACCTTTTACACCTTGTATGCCTTGAATACCCTGTGGACCTTGAATACCTTGATCTCCTCCAGTACCTTCTGGACCTTGAATACCTTGATCTCCTCCAGTACCCTGAGCACCTTGAATACCTTGTGGTCCTGTTGAGCCGGGAGTACCTTGATCTCCTTTAGAACCATCAGCACCATCGTTACCATCTGTTCCGTCAGTACCGTCTAATCCCTGTCCACCTTGTGAACCAGTTGTACCTTTTTGACCCTGTGGGCCAATTGCACCTTTTTGGCCATCTCCACCTTGAGCACCCTGGATACCTTGATCTCCTTGAGCACCTTTGGCACCTCCTGGACCCGGGTCTCCTTGAAGACCTTGATCTCCTTGAGTACCACCGCCACCTTGTGAACCAGTTGTTCCTTTTTCTCCTTTATCTCCTTTTGCACCATCAGCCCCATCAAGCGGTGCTGCGGTATTTTTCCATAACCCGGAAGATGAGTCATAGTATAAATAGTCACCATTTTGTTCACTGGTGATTAAAATTTCTTGGATCTGTTTTAATTTTAGTCTAGACATTAAATACAGTTGTATTTTTATTATATGTTACGCGTTAATGTATATATCAGTTTCTTTTAAGCTTGGGTACGTTATTTAGAAAAATTTAAAAGTTAATAATCCCAAATTCCATGATAATGACATCTAAGATAGAAACCATCATTTATTAACATACCATCACCTTCTTTTCTAATACCTCTTGCAAAAATAGTATCTTCAGATATACCTCCTGCTTTAGGATCAGATTGATGATCTTTCCAAACAGTTTTACAATCCCATCTATGAACAGTAGCCCATGTTGTAGATTGTACGTGTTTATTAGGTTCATTCATAGAGTATTTTTGCCATTTACTCTTAAGACCTTCAACTTTAAATGATTCTCCTATAGGGCCAAATGTTTGTTGACCTTCTTTATTCTCTAACCACTTATTCATAGCTATATTTTCAATCCAATTGGTCATTGCGCCCCATTTAAAATCTTTATCTGGATTTTGCTTTGATGTAGCATTCCAATTAGCTTTAATTATTTTAGAAGCATTAGGCATTAAGAAATCATCTGAATCTAAATATGCATGTAGGAAACCTTCTGCTATAGTTCTGGCAACCTGTCTAGGTAAACCTCTATAATATTGCATGGTTGAACCTTCTATATTCTCATACATTTTAGGAGTGTCTTTATCAACAAAACAATATTTTATTGAAGGTTCCTTTTTAAAATGTTTGTAATAAAGCCTATGTGTTATTTCACAACCGTCTGAAGCTATTACTAATTGTGTTCTAGGATCTATTTCATTTATTGCTAAAAAAGATTTTACAGCTCTAATAAATTTCTTATCTGCATTCTCTCTACTACCTTCATATTCACCAAGGTAAGATTGCATAATCCAGGTTATATCATATTTAAACATAATTATAGATTTTTTGTTGCTTCAGTAGTTCCAAAGACTCTATTATCCCATCCGATATGTCTTACATATCCATCTTCATCATTCTTTGATAAAGACACTACCATGAAGCCCAGTTTAGCATATACCATATCTATTAGATGCTCATGCACGAATCTATTGTAATTTCCATTTATAGGTTCTAATAGCCAGTCTGATTTTCTTTTTAGACCTGGATTAGATGAAAACCCTTGATAATCTATTACTCTAAGGGGTTCAGCATCCTTTCTATTAACTTGATATGATTTAGGTATTACTCTTCTAACACTAACCCCACCGGGTAAAGTAAAGATTCTTTTTTCAATATCATTAAGTATTTTATCAGACTTTGGTCTTATCCAAGCTTGTATAACTTTAGGTTGAGTTTCTAGTATCTTTATTGAATCTTCAATAAAACCACCTCTATAGAATTCCCAATCATCTTCGCTATGGAAAATATATTCTGTATTAATGTTCTGGTATAATTTATCTATAGAACCAAACATTCCTAGATTTTTTTCATTAAGTATTAA
>Ga0115008_10002705_pt1 | contig 14667 bp, 6 predicted proteins | sample FraStrMetagenome_FD_87164 | JGI IMG/M metagenome (GOLD analysis project Ga0115008, IMG submission 87164) | Marine eukaryotic phytoplankton communities from Arctic Ocean - Fram Strait ARC3M Metagenome | ecosystem: Environmental > Aquatic > Marine > Oceanic | place: Fram Strait | collected 2012-06-18
TCCTCTATCCTGGCCCGATTCTGCTCCAGCCTGGTTTTCTGTCCGTCGCTCAAATCGGCGTGGGCAGCCTTGGCCTCGATCCGTTGCGATTCCTCCAGCGCATTCTCAAGCTTGTGCTGTTTGGCCCTCAGATTCTCGAACAGCTTGCGATGCTTACTCGTATCTGGAACGTCCGACTCCTGTATCGGCCGATCTGGAGCCGCCGTTGCTGCGACATTGTCCTCCGCCGGGTCGTCCGACATGTCCATGCCCCATGATATTCCATCTTGCTTCTTGTCTTCTGCACTATCAGTAGCAGTGCCATTACTTTCAACTTCCAAGGCACCATTCGCCTTCTTGTTCAACGCAGCAAGTTTGGCAGCCTCCATCCGTGCCTTGACGGCACCTCGGTCAAACTCCTCGGGTCCATTCAGACAGTACATCCGCGTGCTGGCCCCGAGCTTGATCGTGTCTCCGGGATAAACCACCACGCCGCGCGATCCCTCCCTCTGCCGCCGGATCTCGGCCTCGCCCAGTACTTCCCTGCCGATGCTGGCCGCCGGCATCCGCTTGCCGTTGACCAGCGTGCCATTTCCGCTGCCCAGATCGCGCAGCCACGGCGTCCCGGAGGAATCAAAGGCTACCCGAGCATGGACGCGGCTGCAGCTCTCGTGGAGGGTGGGGACGGTCACGACGTCGGCGGCCCTGCCGAAGGTGGTGGAGGCATCGGCGAGGGTGTGCGAGGCAACGAGCATGCCAGATTTGATTTCGTCGATCGACCAGGAGTGCGCGTGTTGGGAGGAAGGTGGACGGCACCACGAGGGGGCAGTGTAGGACATTTGATGTGCAAACAGCAAAGGCGTTGTGCTGACTCGACTCCCGGTATCGGCTACTGCACTTACTTCTTAGCAGAGGCATACGGCATTGCCCAATCCATGCATACAATGTACATGTACTACGCAGGCATGGATGAATTTATTTCATGTTGCTTTGTCGTCGCGTGCTCGTCGCGATCGCGGACGACGGCGGACTTAACTTACGGTGTACGTACCGTACGTATCGCTTGCCTTCGTTGGCTTCATTTTCAATGATACCGCGGCCGCCGCTGCTGCTCTCCGTCGACCGGTACGGAAGGTCTCTTGCTGGCGGTACCGTTAGATACAGGTGCTACGCTACGTACCTCACGTAGGTTGCTTGTCGATGCTGTTCGGGCTTCTGACCCGCGCTGCTTTTCATTTCCGAGCACAAGCAGATACAGCATTATTAGCATGAGCCGGATACCGCCCCCCCCTCCGCCGCCGCTGCCCGGCGCTCCCGGTGGGTCCTCCCCATCGGTGGCTGCCGCTGCTGCCGGTGGCGGTGGCGGTGGTCTCACGTCGTACGCCACCTCCCTCTCCAAATCCATGACGATCCACGAGATGCGCGACCTAAACCGGAGGGCGACGCAGGATGCCGAGGCCAAGAAGACCGAGCTCCGCCTCGTATTGGCCAGCCGCTACCGCGAGCTGGTCGGCAGCTCCGACGAGGTCCTGCACATGCAGGCCCGGGCCAAGGAGCTGGACGAGCTGATGCGGGCCTTGCCGGGCCTGGCCCAGCGCTTGGCGGCGTGTGCCGAGCTGCAGTCGTCGGGTGCGGGTGGCGCATGCGCACTGGAGGGAGAAAGTGCAACTCCTGCTGCTGCGGCTGCAGAAGAAGAGAAGACGGGGGATACATGTACCGGCGACGAGGTGAGCGCCGTGCGGCGGTCGCTGGCGTCGCTGCCCCGCCACATCCACCGGTCGCTGGACCGGTCCGACGTCCACGGCGCCGCGTCGGGCCTGATCGAGCTGTTCAATCTCATCGCCGCGCGGACCGGCGACTATCCGCTCGCGGCCGCCCTGGCCACAACAACCAGAGCGGATGCCGCCGCTGTGGCGGTCGATCCACTGCTGCAGTCGCAAATGAAGATGATCTACCTGCACGTCCAAACTCTGCCCGATCGGACCGTCCGACAGTCGCGCCGCCTCCTCCACCGGGCCGCCGGGTCGCATCCGGCCGGTCCGGCCGTCGGTGCCGCCATGACGGCCTCGGCCCTGTCGGCGTTGGATCTGCTCGATCCGCACCGGTCCGCCACGTCGGCGGAGCGGAGGGCGGCCCGGCTCCTCGACGTGTATTACGATGCCAAGGCCCGCCTCATCCGGGGGTTGCTGGATCGGCTGGGCCGGACGGAGGAGGCCGCGGCAGCAGCCGATGGCGGCGGCGGCGGTGGGGCCGGTAGTGGTGCCACCACCTCGGCAACGTCGGACGAGACGGCCGATGATGTTCTGGGACGGATCGTCAACATCCTCCAGAACGATATCCTGCTCCATCCGTACCAAATCTTTGTTTTGAGGCGGTTCCAAGTCACCGGGGATGGGCAGCCCTCGCCGGAGGAGGAGGCTGTCATGGCCACCCTCCCCGCGTTCGACTCGGCCGTGCTGCGGATCAAGGCATCCAACTTTTTGGCGACGCATCTGCCCCTTATCCGGAACCGGGCCAAGGCCGTCCTGATGAACATTGCCGGTACCACGGCGGCTCGATTGGGCAACATTCGGCAGTCGCTGTATGACAAGACCGACGGAGCCGAGTGTCGCAGGCTTCTGGACGGCAACGGCCTGTGCCGTTGGGACGACGCGGTGAACTCCATCGTTGACTTTCAGACCGTCAGTTCTCACGGGACGCAGCTCTTCTCTCCCGAGAAGGGTGGCACGGCGCGCGGGGGCGGAGGTCCCATCGGAACATCAGCCCGTCGCTCCCTGCGCCAGAGTCGGGATTCGTCGGTGTCCGACCGACGCTTCTCCCTCTGGTCGGCCCTCTTCTCGGCCACCTTCTCATCCCTCGTCCACTCCATCCTCACGTCGTCGTTCCATTCGGTTCACACCCGGGTCATTGGAACGCTGCGCTCGTCTCTGGCGGCCGCGCCGCCGCTGCGCTCGATCCTCCCGCACGAGGCTCACCGCAACGCCCTGCGGATTGCCACCGATCTTGACCTGGCCTTGATAAAGGTATCCGACGACGCCCACGAGCTTTTGGTCCACGCCGAAGAGCGCGAGGAGTCCGAGCAGCGGCTGCGCCAGTCCTTGTACGTGCAAACTTGTGAGATTATGGGCCGGTTGCTCAACGAGCTCCGACGGATGCTCGACAACAACGCCCAGAGCAAGATGGCCGATGGCAGCGGCGCCGAGGAAGATGCCACGACGGAGCTCATTGTCGGCAGACTTTGTCACTTGCTCAAGTTCCGTCTTTCGTGTCTTCCAACGCTGTTGGACTCGTCGTCAAGTCCAGCAATTATGGCCGCGGCAGTCGGTCAAAAGTCAGGAATGATATCGTTGGCCGAGCTGAGAAGTTCATTTGAGATTGCCGACGATGACGATGATGGGCTTATCAGCGTCGAAGAGGCCGAGGAGGCGGCCGAGAGTGCCTTCTCCGGGACAACCTTCAAGGGTGCAGAAATGGTAAAGGATACTCTGCTTTTGTCAGCATCGTCATCTGCCACATCTTCTGTCCTTGGCGGTGTTGGTGGTGGTGGCGGCGGCGGCGGCGGCGACGGTGGCATCAATGATGGAACAAAGTTGCCATTTACAAGAAATGTCACTCTGTCCGAGTTGGTGCTTCTGTCTGCTAGAGGTTTGAGACATGATAAGTCGGGTCCCAAGAGTGCACTCGGCACCATCCAGCGATCGCTTGATGATATTGTGTCCATTTGCTTCGCCAAATGGTCTCGAGTAATTCTCAGCCCGTCGCTCACTGATTTCACGACGGTATTTGGTCGCAGAATGGTGACAGCCACAACTGCTTCGGACAAGGAATGGAGGAGGTTGAACGATCTGCTGAAGGACGGAGAAGAGGCCGAATATCGCACGGCGATTAAGTCCAAACCTTTTGAAGAACACCCCGATTTGAACCGACCCCCAGCTATCATGATTGGCAATGTATCTGCGCATATTACGGCTTTTCTCTTGTCCGTGGCATCAGCGCTGAATCAAAACGTTTGTCCATCAGATTCGCTCCCCCCTGTTCCCAGTACGGATCACGCTCAGCTTATGGGAATTGCACTTCCTGGAGGCGGTGGCAGCGACAATTCCATACCGAATATGATGCAGATTATCCGTGGTGCATTGCTGGAGGAGGCCGTGACGTCGATAACTACGTCGCTCATCGCCATGACCAAGGGCAATGATGCCTCCGAAGAGGGCACTATCTCCGATGATGGCGCTGCCTCCAAGCCACCGCTGATGCGATGTAGTACCTCGGCTCTACTTCAGCTCCAGCTTGACGTTACCTTCATCGCTCACTGTTTTTTCGATAGAAACCGCAGTGGTTTTGCGGTGTCTCCCAGTGGCGTTCCACTGTCAGTTGAGATGGAGGAAGGGTCGCAGAATTCTCTCACCCAACTCGAGCAGCTTACCGGTGATATTAGCTCTCACTTTGATCGAAGTGTGGTGCGAGATCCTTCGGCGCTCAGGAAAACCATGCGTGAGAAGCACTTACAGACCCTCCGTTCTTGCGATCTATTCTTATCGGCTCTCTTTGGAGAAGGTGAAAGCGCATCGCTGAGCATGTCAGCACTGGCGGGAGCAGCTGCTCTGAGTGGAGGTGGTGCCACCTCATCGGACGAGCAGACTCTTCTGCTCAACCCCATGCCATCATCTAGACGATTCATGCTCCTTCCCATCCAAGCCGAGCGCTCTCTTGACGAGCTCCGTCTACGAAGCAAGTATGGAAAGGAGAAGGAGGCGGCAGCTGAAGCCGAGGCTGCATCGGCACCGTCGAGCGCGGTCACCAGTGGCTTTGGCTTCTTCAGTTCGATGCTCAAGAAGAAATAAACAGCTAGGAGTGAACTAAAGTTTGCCGACATCGCTATGTACCTAGGTACACTCTACTCTCTAATTTTTAGATCTATCTAACTACATAGAGAATCGAATCGACTCGACTCTATCTAGCTAGCTTTGCAACTTTAGACTACACTCCGTGGTCGGTTTCGGTTTCGTCAATTAACCCTCCTTCACGGAAATGACCGATTTCGTCACCATACGCCGTTTCGCGTCTGGTGGCTGCGAAGTTACTCGAGCGATCCTTATCATCTTTCCCTCCTTCATCGAATTGCCTATCGCTCTTTTGGCCTCTCGCTTTTCCAACCACGAGGATGATGAGACCTACTATGGCGATGCCTCCAAGAACCCCAACAGCAATGGCAGTAGAATTGGGAGCAGAATCATTGACGTCTTCCTCCATGGTAAAAGTCGGAGCCTCACCAAGGGTGCCAGATATTGAGTCACCATCACATGGCATAATTGTCCCGACTTCTTTAGCGGCGCGATGAAGGGACTCAGATCCAAGCTTGGAATGCTTCAAAGCCAGGCGTTCGCCGTGCTTCTTCACCACCGAATCCACGTTAGCATCAACCTTGTCTGTCCTTTCGGCCCAGCCGCTACCGCAAGTGTACAAGTTGGTGAGCATTTTTTCACACTCATCGGTTGCAAATTGGCACTTCTGAGAAAGCTCGCGCTCTAGATCTTCGAGGATCTCCTTTTTGATGACATCCAAATTCGACTTTTTCGGGCAGGCATCGCAATACTTTGCACATTGTTCGTTGACAACGGAATCCCCCCACTCGCTGCTGTATATGCCGCCACATCCGGTGGATTCCGGGGCGTTTACAAAGTCCTCACATGAGCAGATTCCACCGAAGGAACAGATCGGCCCATTAGGAAGTTCATCCTCACAGCCTGTTGGACAGTCATCGCAATACAGGGCACACATGTCATTTACTGGTAAGTCGCCCATTTCACTTGAAAACACACCCCCACACCCAGTGCTATCAGGATGCTCCACAAAATCTTTGCAGCTACAAAGTCCCCCAAATCGACACGCTGGACTGGTGGGAAGGGCATCTCGGCATGCCAAGGCGTCGGCAATCACTTCAGTAGAAGGGGGTGTGGGGAGGAGATTCACATCGCAGATGTTGTCCCTGCAAACATTAAAGGAGAGGCGTGCTTCCTTCCGAGAGACCTCTACATCACTCGAAATAAATAAAAAGTACATTCCCATCACCCCTGTGTGCAAAGTGGTAGCGTCGTACTCGGCAATGAGGCGAACTTGGCGGTCGGCGGAGAATTCGAGGGGAGTCTCATATGATTCGACATTGACAGCCGTGAGGAATCCCTTGTCATCCGATCCGGTTCCATAAGTGCCGGTGCCATCACAAATAATTTCGCCAGTTGTGGCGTCTTCAATCCACATCCCGAGTGCAGCGATGTGCAGGTGGCCCACGCACCTGAGGAGGCGAACAGTTTCCGGTCCGGCGTAGTCTTTGCCGAAGAATTCCATCTGAAGATGTAGAACATGCGCAGCACAAAACAAAGAAAAGCGAAGTGAACACAGGCGAACGATGATGAAAAATTAAATGTCCGTTCGAGATAAAAACAGATTACTATTCTAGTATATAACAATGTAAAACACTCTATTCGACCCACCTTGAAGATGTTCCGAAAGGCGCCAACGCGCTCCAGTCGCTGGACATAATAGTCCGGATTTGTAGGATCGTTGGACTTGCGGTTCTCAGGCTTGATGAATTCGAATGAAGGCACATCATATTCAATGCTCTTGCCCACGACGGGCGAAATATCCGTCGTGAGCATTTGAACGTTGGTGATGGGTTCATCATCAGAAATGTCGCTGTATGACACATTGTAGCGCATACGATAATCCACCGTCGGACCCTCCAGAGCAGTGCAGTTGGTGCAGCAGCTAACGCCACCGGTCTGGCCATCTCCGCCACCAACGTTGAGATAGGTCCCAGTTGAATCGCGACAGCGGCACTCAGCGCACTCCAACCATTCATCTACTTCTCGGAGATCGATTATATGGAATATCATAAGATCCCCCTCGTCACCAGTAAGGGAGCCGAATGGAACAGGAAACGGCGCATCAGGCTCTGAGCGTCGTACGCCCTCCTGTCCCTGCCCGAGAATCACACGTCCGCTAAGGTGATGGACGTACAGCTGATTGATAGGGACCGGCTTGACCCCCTCTATTGTTCCAGGTTTTGGATCTCCTTCCACAAACTCCCAGGTGCGCTCTCCAACTACAACTCGGCGATCTCGGGGGTATGGGTAGTGCATGATGCGAGCTGAATTCATCACTCCTCCCGGCGTGAGGGTCGCTGGACCGCTTAGACAACTGACGTGGTAACGCCCATCATTGCCCAATACCGGGTCGGTGCACACCGATTGCAGAGCATTTTGCTCTAAGAAATTGGAATCCTCAACTTCCACACCACTCTGGTAGAGGCTGCACTCCGATTCACTGACCCCGAGCAGATAGTCGGACGTGGGCAATTTTGTGCGCTCTTCGATGAGTTCCACTGCCAAAGCTTGCTCCACTTGGACCGTCAGACGTTGCATCCCCGAGCAATGAGCTCCGACCGAACAGCTGAAGTGGATACCCCCCTCTATGGCAGAATCGATGGCATCCTGTTCCGTCACGGTGTAGGTGTACGGACTTTCGCCGACGCCGGCAAGAGGTATGGCGTCGGTGAAGTCGCACGAGAAAAGGTGCGAGGCGGAACTCATCTTCTGGACGTCATGAGGGCCAAAGTTGAACGTGAGCGTGTCGCCCGGACGGACGTGAAGAATGTGCTGATAACACAAGCCATCGGACCATCCCAATGCCGGTGCGTTGGCGTCGGGGCCGGTGCCGACAACGACGTCCATGGGGCCGATTTGCTGAGCGCCGGACATCGACAATGACGCGAAAGCAGCCAGGGCGCCGAGCAGAGTAAGGATGAGCATGGTGTTTCAAGTGCAGTATTGCAGTTGGTTCAAAAAGCCGAAGAAGACTTCCTTTCTCACACGATTTTGTATTTTGTAAGCGGAAATGCTTCTTTCCTGGACTGACCCTTGCCGGCGACGAACAGCTTCGAAGCCGAGGAACAGCTTCGAAGCCGAGTCGAGTCCTGGGATTGACGATTGACATGATTGCCGCATTCCGCCTCACAACCACGTCATGCGTCATGCGTCATGCGTCATGTCCTCGATGGCTTTTGTGCTGCTTGCTGCAAGCAGCACAACACAACCATTCTGCATCTGCCATCTGGCGCCGAAATTGCCGAAATAATGATGCAGCAAGTCATGGATGCAGCGGCCAATTTTCGGCAATTAGATGCGGCGGCGTGGAATCGAATCAGCTACTCCCCCCACTACTAGTTCAGTCTAGAAAGCTAGAGTAGAGTATTATCTTGTCCGTTCGTTTCCCTTTACGTCGATTTCGCTTCCCCTGATGCCAACAAGAAATCTGATTCTACTGGGCACCATAAGTAAGATTATGTTCGCCGCCGCTTCGGCATTCGCTACCGCACGACCGGCGGTGACGGCGGCATACGCATCGTCCCGTCACTACATGCATTACTCCCGCCCTGCATCCTTCTCCACGCAATCCCATTTGTTATTGGGAAAAGGACGAAGTAGGTCCAGGTCATCGTCAGGTGCCGCCACCTTTTCGTCCCTTCGCCTTTCGTCTATGCCCTTTCAAGTCACATCCAAATTCGAGCCATCAGGAGATCAGCCCAAGGCGATCGAAGATCTAGTTCGAGGCATGCAGGAGGGCGAACGGTTTTCGGTTTTACGGGGTGCCACAGGCACAGGCAAGACGTTTGTGATGGGACATACTATAGCTCGTCTTAACCGGCCGACCCTCGTGCTCTGCCATAACAAAACGCTGGCAGCTCAAGTGGCAAGAGAACTCAAGTCATTTCTCAAATCAAATGCTGTGGAACTCTTTGTTTCCTACTACAACCACTACACACCGGAGAGTTATATGGAATCTTCTGGGACGTATATTGCCAAGAAATCGAGTGTTAATGAAGAGATTGATGCTCTGCGGCACAGAGCGACGAGGGCGTTACTGGAGCGACGAGATGTGGTCATCGTCGCGTCGGTTTCCTGCATCTATGGGCTGGGGCTGCCCAGGGATTATCTGGATGCATCAGTATCGATTTCAGTTATGGACCAGTATGGAGGGAGTGGTATCAGTGATATATCATCGGCCGGTGATTTGACCGCGGCGCTTGATGCCATGCTTTACGAGTCAGAGCAGGATGGAGAAGACGATTCGAACATGCTTCGAGGCAGCTTTGATGTGTCTGTTGATCAAGCAGGCAACGAGGCCGTCACATTCTGGCCTCCCCATGAGAAGATGCCCATTCGTGTCGCATTCGATAAGGGTGGAATCTCGACCATTCATCAGTCGACCGAGGGAGGGTCTCTTGTTGCATTGGATGAATTGCGCATATTTCCAGCGCGGCATCAGTTGACTAGCCACGACCGGTTGGAAAATGCATGTGCCGCTATCGAAGAAGAGCTTTCGTTACGGGTGAAAGAACTCAATAGCTTGGGAAAGCACGTAGAGTCTCAGAGATTGCAGCAGCGTGTTATGAATGATTTGTTGATGCTACGAGAATCGGGGCGCTGTCAAGGTATCGAAAATTATTCTAGACATCTTGCAGGCCGGGAGGAAGGTGAAGCCCCAGATACCTTGTTGAGTTACATGAAATTTGCTGCTGGAGAATCAGTCAACAACGAGGAAGGCGAACAAAGTGGGGACTGGTTGCTGATTGTTGATGAAAGTCACGTGACAGTACCACAGCTCCGAGCAATGTATCACGGTGATCGAGCAAGAAAAGAGAGACTTATTCAACATGGCTTCCGTCTTCCGTCGGCTCTTGATAACAGGCCTCTACGTGAAGATGAGTTTTGGAAAGAGATATCTCAAGCGGTATTTGTATCTGCAACCCCATCACACCAAAATGTAGAATGGGCCAATGAACGCGTGGTGGACATGGTCATAAGGCCAACTCATGTGATAGATCCCAAAGTACACGTCCGACCGAAGGGTGGGCAGCTCGAGGACTTACTTCGTGAGGTCAAGCAGAGAGCAGAGCGAAAGGAGAGAGTGCTGGCTGTGGCGTTGACAAAACGAGACGCTGAAGATCTTGCTAGTTATTTCATAGATCATGGGGTGCGGGCAGGTTATATTCACTCCGGCCTGAACACTGTGGAGCGAGCAGATGCACTCAAGTCACTGCAGAGCGGTGATATCGATTGTCTTGTTGGGGTAAATCTTCTGCGCGAGGGACTTGACTTGCCTCAAGTTTCTCTTGTCGCCATTTTGAATGCTGATTCCGAGGTAAGAAAAATATTGTTACGATCGATAGCATGCATCTGTCGAAGTGTTTCGCACTTGTACTCAATGGTCATGTTATTTCTTATTTTTGCAGGGCTTCCTTCGGTGCCAGACATCACTGCTCCAAACAATCGGCAGAGCGGCCAGAAACGCAGGAGGAGAGGCCATTCTGTATGCCGACAGAATGACAAAATCAATGGAGGCCTGTTTGCGCGAAACTGAGAGGCGGCGAACGAAGCAACTTGAGTACAACCTCATTAACAACGTCGAGAGCAAGTCTACCAGCAGCTCGAACATGATGAGCATATTTGATCTACTGAAAGATGAAATTGCTGCCGAAAAGGACAGTAGCGGTAAATCATCTATCGGCAACAACAAAAGTAATAACAGAGACGAGGCACAGAATCCACAGCCTCTACCCCAAAGGGTGGGCCTAGGTGAAACAACAGCATCTGGTGTCATCACAGATCATATCCCTTCCAAGCCCGGAGTTTACTTTTGGAAGGATATAAACGGAAAGTACCTCTACATTGGCAAGGCCAAGAAATTGCGATCGCGCGTCAAGAGTTATTTGAGCCCCGGGGCGAAGCACACCCTGCGAATAAAGAAAATGCTTGAAAAGGCAGAGTCGGTGGAGTTTGTTTTGACTCCGTCCGACCGCGACGCACTTTTGCTGGAGTCGAATTTGATTAAGCAGCATCAGCCTCCCTACAATGTGCTCCTCAAGGACGATGAAGCGTATCCCTACATTTGTGCATCGATTGGAGATCGGTATCCGCAGTTCTTTGCAGTACCGCGCCGGTTGGAAACGGCCGAGGCTTCCAAATTTCGGTATTATGGTCCTTATCCAAATTTCAACGAAATCAACACGGTGCTCGAATCAATTGAACGGCGCTATGGCCTTCGCACCAAATCCTTTGCTGCCAGACATGGATCCGAAAATGGTGTTGAGTATAAGAGAGAATTCGAGAATGCACTAAAGGAAGTTTTCGAAAGTCCCAATTCGGACGAATCATGCCCGGTTCTTGCTCTTCGGGAGCAATTCGAGGAAGCCAGCCTGCTGTTTGGAAGCGAGTACAACAAGTGTCGTGATGTCGTAGCTATTGAACGGTGCTCCAGCGACACGACAAAGGCTATCGTTTACCTAGTTCAGCTTCGCGACGGAGTGGTCTCGGGGAAATTTTCTTATTCTCCACTTCTGCCGTCGATGGACGGGCAGGCCGGTGATGAGTCGCTAGCGCTGTCGGACGTTTTGCAGACGATCCTTGAGAAGCACTATGCATCGGCAGGCGACGCCGTTGCCGGCGCTCATTCATTCTTTCCAGACGAAATATTGTGTGACTACGAGGTTCATGATTCAAGATCGTTAAAGCAGTCTATCCGAAAGTTCAGGCGTCTAGCTGAGCCATCGCGGAGGGGTGCCATCCAAATTCGCACGCCAAATAAAAAAGGCCCGCGAGTTCGGTCCGATGAGCGAGCAATGACTTTTGCCAACGATAATGCCAAACAGCTTGCCGTCACCCAAGGCTTCAAGGACCAGGCAGGATCGCTGGAAACATCCCTTGATGGCACCGCTGCCAGCGAATTACGAAAGCTCCTGTCTCTGGAACGCAATCCTCGGAAGATTGAGTGCTACGACATCTCCCACACTCAAGGAGAGGGTGGTGTCGCGTCACGGGTCGTCTTTGTCGACGGAAGGCCGGCTAAGCATCTGTACAGGAAGTTTAATCTGAAGACTGTAGAAAATGGAGATGATTATGCCGGCCTGGAGGAGGTACTCGAGCGTCGATTTCGCCGTGCAAACTTTGCTGGTGCTTCTCAAATCCACCCCGCTGCTACCGGTGTTGCTGGTGGTGGCAATGGAAATGATACCGGTAATGATGACGCATGGGAGCACCCCGACCTGGTGGTCATTGACGGTGGTAAAGGACAACTTAACGCCGCGATCAAGGGCATCCAAAGAGCCAATGCTGCTATCCCGGAGATTTGTGCCATCGCCAAGGACAAGGAAGAGGTCTTTGTTCCTGGTACAAGCCATCCCATCAATGTCGGCTCTCCTGACACTCCCGCATTGCTTTTACTCCGCCACCTTCGAGATGAGTCGCACCGATTTGCATTGAAGTCTCACAGAAGGCGAAGATCAAGGTCAATGTGATTACATGTAGATAGATACATGTATGCAGATAGATGGATTTTTACATTGTCATGATGGTACCTAGCTAGGTACATGTACGTGTAGTCTGCAAGTCTGGTAATGTTTTACCGGTACCTAGCTTCTAGACACCAGCTAATCGTAGGTATTGAGGTCCCCAAGACCTCAGTCCATTCACTCTTTTGCGATAGGATCCCTACCGGTGCCTCCTTTACGATTTAGACTCGACTCACTCTCTTCATGCATGAGATCGAGAAGAAAGGAGGAGTTGCGCGTTTGACCGTCGTTCGTTGATGCCGTATCGCCTACTCCTAATATAATATGATGACATACATGACGATGATGACGATGACCATTCCGCCGCCTCAGCAGTTGCTTGCCTAACTAATCCCCCACACGTAAACACCTACCCTCCCACCGCACCACCATGAGCAACGTGGAGAGCGAAGAGACGATCCTGCCCTTCGATGAGGTGGCTATGCTGCCTCAGCCCGGTGACACGGCCGCGGCGGCCAAGCGCCTCATCCCCAAGGGAAGTCGTGTCAGCCTCCCATCTGGCGACGGGACCGCAGCGTCCGCCGCGGCTGCGGCCACCTCCTCATCCTCCACGGGCCGGTTCGTTACCCTCTCGGCCCCGTGCCTCGAGGGCCATCGGTTCGCCATCAAATCGGCCGAGGACGGCGAGGGGCTGCTGTCGTGGGGCCTGCCCTTCGGACATGCCGTCGGCCGCGTCAAGCCCGGCGACGTCCTGATCAACGCCAAGGCGGCCGATGCCCTCCGAGGCCGGCTCAGCGGACCGCACGGCGAGGAGGGCCAGGCCATCCGCACCCTGCTGGATGTGCAGCCCGTCAACTTTGTCGATCTGGATGTGACGCCGGACAGTCCCTTCATACTGGAAGAGCGGGGCTTCACGGTGGTGGGGACGAACCAGACCGACGCCGCTGCCGACGATGGAGAAGACCCCGCGACCTTCCTGGGATATCGCCGTTCCAATGGGCGTGGCGTCGGTACTCGTAATCACGTGGCCGTTATTGCCCTCACGGCGTCGGCTTCTCCGACCATTCTTCCGCTGAGGACCCGCTGGTCGCGTTATGAAAATAAGGGAGAAGGCGGCGAAGAGGGCAGCAACAACAACTTTGATGGAGTTCGAATCGTCGCACATACCGAGGGAGAGAGTGCCTCGGTCCAGCACAATGCTCCGCTCATCCATCGATGCCTGGCCGGATTCCTCCGCCACCCTAACATTGGCGCGGCCATCATCGTCAGCACCGGACGAGAGCGGCACATCACCCGCGATACGCTGATGGAGTTCATCCGAGCTCGGAACGAGGAGGCCAAAGCCAAGGGCCGTCCTCCGGTCTATCCCGACGAATGTTTGCGGGAGCCGCACGTGCAGTTCGTCCAGGTATCGGGTGGTGGTGTTGGAGACACCTTGCGAAAGCTCGATGATGCCGTCGAGGCGGCTGTCGAGCATGCCACCAACGGTGTTGCTCGAGAACCCTGTCCACTGTCGGAGATATGCATCGCCCTACAATGCGGTGGGTCCGACTCCTTCTCGGGATTGTGCGGCAACCCTCTGAGTGGGGAGGTAGCCGCTAGGTTGATTAGCAAGCACGGTGGACGTGCCATTCTGGCTGAATCGCCAGAGCTCGTCGGTGCCGAGCCCTACATCCTCTCGAAGGTGGCGAGTGAGCATACCGCCCGTCGATTCATCCAAACCACAGAGGCATACAAGGAATATGGTGCGCGTCACGGACTGTCAGTCGCTGGCAATCCATCAGGTGGCAATCTCTACCGCGGGTTGTACAATATCGTCCTCAAGTCGCTCGGTGCCGCCCGGAAGAAGCCGCCGTCCATCGCATTGGATCTGGTGCTCGAGCACGGAGAACCGATGCGAAGCCACGGAGATGAGCCGAAGTACGCCTTTATGGACTCGCCTGGCAACGACCTCGAATCGATTGCTGGCCAGGTCGCTTCGGGGTGCAACATCATCATATTCATCACCGGCAATGGCTCGATGACCAACTTTCGTGAGTGAAAAGGAATGTTTTGTATGTACGCTGCATGCTGATGGGTTCTAATACTATTCAGGTTGTCTTCGTGGTACATATAGCTAACATTCTTTTGCCCCCACCATTTCTATGATTGCACCAGCCTTTGTGCCAACAATCAAGGTGGTGACTACCGACAAACGCTACGAACTCATTAAGGACGACATGGACGTCAACGCAGGTCCCTATGGCCATGGTGGGGCCGACCGATCGAAGGCTATCGATGATGCCTTCGACCTGTGTGTTCGCGTGTCTTCGGGTGAGCGGTCAAAGGGTGAGAACAGA
>Ga0115008_10002706_pt1 | contig 14667 bp, 14 predicted proteins | sample FraStrMetagenome_FD_87164 | JGI IMG/M metagenome (GOLD analysis project Ga0115008, IMG submission 87164) | Marine eukaryotic phytoplankton communities from Arctic Ocean - Fram Strait ARC3M Metagenome | ecosystem: Environmental > Aquatic > Marine > Oceanic | place: Fram Strait | collected...
CCCTTGGTCTTGCCACCGGTTGTTACGGGCTATCTTTTATTGGTGGCGTTTGGCCGCAAAGGCACCTTTGGCCCTGTGCTGGAGGCTCTGGGGGTGCAATTGGCTTTTACCTCAGCCGGGGCTGCGCTGGCGGCGGCGGTTATGGCATTTCCGCTGATTGTACGGGCCATTCGTCTTGCCTTGGAGGCGGTGGATCCGCGGCTTGAAGAGGCCGCCGGCACCCTGGGCGCATCGCCGATCAAGGTCTTTTCTTTTGTCACCTTGCCGCTGATTTTGCCGGGTCTCGTTGCTGGGGCAGTGGTTGGATTTGCCAAGGCTTTGGGAGAATTTGGGGCGACCATTACCTTCGTCTCCAACATTCCCGGCGAGACGCAAACCCTGGCCTCCGCAATTTACGCAGTGTTGCAAGTGCCGGGTCAAGAGGCGGCCGTGGGGCGGATGATTACCCTATCATTGATTTTGTCTTTTGGGGCGCTGTTGCTGTCGGAAGTATTGGCCAGAAAAATGGTGCGTCGATGAGTTTAGACCTCGACATTCACGTAAAGCGAGGGCATTTCACACTGGAGGTTCAGATCACCGCTCCGGCGGGGGTGACTGTGGTTTTTGGCCCTTCGGGCTGTGGTAAGACGACATTACTGCGGTCCGTGGCCGGGCTGGAACCGGTGGATCGCGGGCAGATTGTGATTGATGGATTGGATATGACTAACCGGCCCGCACACAGGCGCGCCGTCGGTTATCTTTTTCAAGAGCCTCGGTTACTGCCGCATCTAAATGTCCTTGGCAATTTGAAATTTGCGCAAAAAATGGGCCGACCAGTAGCGCGGCAGAGCTTTGATGAAGTCATCGCCCTGTTGAAGCTTGGCAATCTTCTGGAACGGACGCCTTTTGCCCTGTCTGGCGGGGAAGCGCAGCGGGTAGCGCTCGGACGCGCCTTGTTGAGCGCGCCAAAATGCCTGTGTTTGGACGAGCCGCTCTCTGCTTTGGATCAAGGATTGAAGCATAGGATACTACCCTATCTAGAAAGGCTGCGCGACCTTACGGATATTCCTATTCTCTATGTCACCCATGATGCCGCTGAAATGGCGCGATTGGCCGATCACATCGTGTTGATGCAGGCTGGGCGCAGTGTATTGTCTGGACCTGTTGAGGCGATCCTATCGGATCCGGCCGCGGTGCCTTACCTTGGCGTGCGCGCGGCGGGCACGGTGATTTCGGGACAGGTTATGGCACCTGATCCCACCACTGGGCTTACGGTCATGGGCTTTGACGGTGGCCATTTGATTTTACCGGAGTTAAACCAAACGAAAGGCCGCAACATTCGCATTCGCATCCCGGCGCAGGATATTGTTTTAGCGCGTGAGAAGCCCAGTGGCCTCTCTGCACTCAATGTCTTTGAAGGGACAATCACGGAGCTGCATTTGGGTCAGGGACCGGGAGTGATGGTGCAATTCAAAACTGGCGAGACGCTGTTTTTGGCCCGTGTGACGCAATATTCGGCCCAAAAAATGGCGCTGTCAGTGGGGCAGAACATTTTTGCCATAGTCAAAGCCACCGCCTTTGATCCAGCTGGCATTGGCACCTGAGGGGCCGCTTTGACCTATTTATTGCGGCTTGGGCCACGGGATTTGCGCGGCAAAACCTTGGGTTTAATTGACCAACCCAATTGATCGGCTAGCACCCGGCGTTTGACCTCTTCTACCTCGCCTGGCTTCAATTCGCGCAGCTGAAACGGACCGTAAGAAATGCGGATTAGACGGTTCACAGTAAAGCCTAAAAACTCCATAGCCCGTCGAATTTCACGATTTTTACCTTCTTTCAGGCCAATGGTCAGCCAAAAGTTTGCTCCGGTTTGCCGATCCACTTGAATGGTCATTGGCTGAAAACGCTCGCCATCCACAGTGATGCCTTGGGTCAAAGGCTCAAAGGCCCCTTCGCGCGGATAGCCTTTGATGCGGACTCGGTAGCGCCGGGTCCAGCCGGTACTGGGCAGCTCTAGGGTGCGTTTTAATCCGCCATCATTGGTCAGCAGCAACAGACCTTCGGAATTCATATCCAATCGCCCAACAGAAACCACGCGCGGCAGCCCTTCGGGTAATTTGTCGAACACGGTCTCGCGGCCTTTCTCGTCGCGGGCGCTGGTTACGAGGCCGATGGGTTTGTGATAGAGCCAAAGCCGGGGCTCTTCGGGTGGCTCAATCGGTTCACCGTCGAATTCGATCTTATCGCTGGCTTGGACGTTCAGCGCTGGGCTGAATATCTTTCTGCCATTCACTTTGATCCGGCCGGCTTCAATCAGTTTTTCACTATCGCGCCTTGAGGCCACGCCTGCGCGGGCCAAAACTTTGGCGATCCGATCGCCCTTTGGTGTTCCATCTGCCATGGGCTCGGCTTAGACTGTGTTGAAAGCAAAGCCAAGCGGGGATGAATGGGTTTTAACAGTCAAATGGATTTGGCCCTAATCGAGGCGCGGCAGGCGGCCGAGGCTGGTGAGGTGCCGGTGGGTGCGGTATTGGTCGATACGCGCGGCGAAATTGTGGCAAAGGCTGGCAACCGGACGCGGCGCGATTGCGACCCGACAGCCCATGCGGAAATCTTAGTGATCAGGGCCGCTGCGGCGGCTTTGGGGCAAGAGCGCTTGGCCGGATACACGCTCTATGTCACCCTTGAGCCCTGCGCCATGTGTGCCGGAGCTTTGGCCCATGCGCGAATAGCACGGGTGATTTACGGGGCCGCGGATCCAAAATCTGGTGGCACAGACCATGGCGCCCGCGTGTTTTCCCACCCGCAAAGCCATCACAGGCCAGAGGTGATCGGTGGTATATCAGAAGACGACTGTGCCGCACTCTTGCAAAATTTTTTCGCGCAAAAACGCTCGTGATGGGAAGGGAGCCGCTAGGGCCCTTGGCAAGGTCCAAATCCCAAGTTAGTAAGCGAAGAAGCAACTGAAATAGTGAAGGATCACCCATGTCGATCGACACAAAAACCGCCGGACGCGTGGCCAAGCTCGCTCGGATCAAGGTGGAAGAGGTAGATTTACCCGCCTTGGCTCAGGAGTTCACCAATATTTTAGGCTTTATTGAACAGTTGAACGAAGTGGTTGTGGAAGGGGTCGAGCCGATGATCTCTGTCACGCCGCAACGGCTTTACCGCCGGGACGATGCTGTGACCGATGGCGATCAGCAAGCGGCTGTGCTCGCCAATGCGCCCGATGCGCGTGAGGGATTTTTTGCTGTGCCGATGGTGGTGGAATAATGTCTGATTTGATGAAACTCACACTGGCCGGTGCCCGCGATGCTCTGCGGGCCGGCGAAACCACTGCCGTTGAGCTGACAGAAGCCTCGCTTGTAGCGGTTGCCGCGTCCAAGCCTTTGAACGCCTTCGTGCATGACACCTCAGAGATTGCCCGAAGCCAAGCCAAGGCTGCAGACGCGCGAATCCAGGTGGGCGATGCGCCCGATATGTGTGGGTTGCCGATTGGCATGAAAGATCTGTTTTGCACCAAAGGCGTCGCGACCCAAGCGGCAAGCGCAATTTTGGACGGATTTAAACCCGAATACGAATCCACCGTGTCGCAAAAGCTGTTTGATGCTGGCGCCGTTATGGTGGGCAAGTTGAATATGGATGAATTTGCCATGGGCTCATCCAATGAAACCTCGGTCTATGGCAATGCGGTGAACCCTTGGAAAGTTGACGAGCGCAATCTGACACCGGGCGGCTCGTCAGGCGGCTCGGCGGCGGCTGTGGCGGCAGAGACTTGCCTAGCGGCAACCGGTACCGATACGGGCGGCTCCATTCGCCAGCCCGCTGCATTCACAGGCATTACAGGGATCAAACCCACCTATGGGCGCTGCTCGCGCTGGGGCATTGTGGCCTTTGCCTCCTCGCTCGACCAAGCTGGCCCGATCACCAAAGATGTGCGCGATGCGGCAATCATGCTTGAGGCTATGTGCGGCTTCGATGCCAAAGATAGCACCTCAATGAACCTGCCTGTGCCCAATTTTGAAGCTGCCTTGACCGGAGATATTCGCGGAAAAACCATTGGAATTCCTAAAGAGTACCGGGTGGATGGCATGCCTGATGTGCTGGAGACCCTGTGGTCTGAAGGTCGCCAAATGCTGCGCGATGCCGGGGCGATTGTCAAAGATATCAGCTTACCCCATACGAAATATGCGCTGCCCGCCTATTATGTAATTGCGCCGGCAGAGGCATCCTCAAATCTGGCCCGCTATGACGGGGTGCGTTTTGGTCATCGGGCAAAATTAGAGAATGGCGATGGTATCACAGAAATGTATGAAAAAACTCGTGCCGAAGGTTTCGGCGCAGAGGTACAGCGCCGCGTGATGGTGGGCACCTATGTGCTCTCGGCTGGGTTTTATGATGCCTATTACAACCGGGCTCGCCGGGTGCGCGCTTTGATCAAAAAAGATTTTGATGATGTCTTCGCAACAGGGGTGGACGCTATTTTGACTCCCTCAACCCCATCTGCGGCATTTGGCTTGGGGGAAATGGCCAATGCAGATCCGGTCCAGATGTATTTGTTTGATGTCTTTACGGTTACAGTAAACTTGGCCGGCCTGCCCGGCATTTCTGTGCCAGCGGGGCTGGATTTAAAAGGCTTGCCGCTGGGGCTGCAATTGATCGGCCGTCCTTGGGAAGAGGGGGACTTGCTCAATACGGCATTTGCCTTAGAAAATGCGCTGGGATTTAATGCTAAGCCGACCCAATGGTGGCAATAGAGACATTTTGCTAGTTCTAAGCTGGCCTAGCCGATAGGAGATGCGGATGAAGTATGTTGTGATAATCGCTCTGGCCTTGGCAATAAGCGGGTGCCAGCGCGCGGTTCCGACCGACGTCATCAGCGCCGGCAACAAGATGGTAATGGAGACTGCTTCGGGTCAAAGCTCGGAGGCTCCGCCTGCCAGTCAAATCTCAAATGAACAAGATTTTGAAGTTGTCGCCACCGCGCAAACCGTGGAAAGCGATGCAGAGCGGATTGCCGCCAATCGGGCAAAATATATTGTGATGGACGTGCAAGCCCTGCCGCGGCGCACTGGTCGCCGGCCCAATGTGGTGGATTATGCCCTTCGGACCAATAACCCCATCGGGGTTCAACTCTACAATCGTTTTGGCACTGGGCTAAAGGTTATCAGCTTTGGGGGCTGTGATCGCTATCGCTCCAAAGATAAGGCGCAGCAGGACTTTTTGGCCAAGGGTGGGCCGAAGCGTGACGTCTTTGGCTTGGATCCTGACGGCGATGGCTTTGCCTGTGGTTGGGATCCGCGGCCGTTTCGCTTGGCGGTGGCAAACTGACTCTGCTAACCATAGAGCGGCGCTCTTCCTCGAACTTCGGGCCGCGCAAGGGCGGAGTGACCCCGTCTTTGATTGTTGTCCATTACACCGCGATGCCAAATGCGCAAGCCGCCCTTGAGCGGTTGAGTGATCCGGCCCATGAGGTTTCGGCCCATTATTTTTTAGATCAATTGGGCGGGGCCGTGCAGCTTGTGCCGGAGGCGCAGCGGGCTTGGCATGCGGGCGCAGGCGCCTGGGGCGGCTGCACAGATGTGAACTCTGCCTCCATTGGTATTGAGCTGTGCAATGCGGGCGATCACGCCTTTTCGGCGCTGCAGATGCAAGCGCTCAAATCTTTGCTCAAGGAGGTGATGCAGCGTTGGGGCATCGCCGCGCAGGGGGTGATTGGCCACTCCGATATGGCCCCTGGACGCAAACAAGACCCCGGGCGCTGGTTTGATTGGCAGGAGTTGGCCAAGCATGGCCTAGCCGTGTACCGTGGCGCCCCCCAAAGCCACCTGCTGCCCTTCGCGGAGGCGGCCAAGCGGTTTGGCTATCACAGGTCCGAAGGGGCCGCCGCCGAACAATCCCTGCTCGAAGCCTTCCGCCAACGTTTCCGCCCCAAGGCCACAGGCCCCATCAGTGAACACGACCTGCAAATCTTATCCGACCTCGCGCAAACCTACCCTGCGACGGTCTCCTGGGCCTAGGGTGAGTTTCTGTGATCGGCCTTGGGCAGAGATCTCTAGTATATTGGCGTAATGAATCGGCTTTGCGCGCTAAGATTCTCTGGGGGAGCGTTTGAACGCGCAAATGACCGGAGCCCAGAAGGGCGAATTGACTAGCAGCTATAACACTCAGTATAAACGATACCCCGTATTAACGGGTCAGGTTGTAGAATGTTGCGGGCATTTTCAGTTTTGCAGTGGGCCGCACCTGTTGCAGTTGGCTTGACCTGACGCCGCGGGGTTCGTAAGGAGTTAGTGCGCGGGGGGCTGGGCAATCGCGAGGGGCAACCTTCGAGGAAAGTCCGGACTCCGTGAAACAACGGTGCCGGGTAACGCCCGGCGGGGGTAACCCTAGGGATAGCGCCACAGAGAAGAGACAGCCTTGCATGCAAGGTAATGGTGAAACGGTGGGGTAAAGCCCACCGCGCGGCTGGCAACAGTCGTGGCACGGCAAGCCCCACCGGGAGCAATGCCAAATAGGAACCGCATATGGGTCGTTTCAACCCCGCAGGTTTGGGTTGGCAGCTAGAGGGGCCTGGTAACAGGCCGCCGAGATGAATGATTGCCCAAGGTTGCGCTGGCAACGGCGTGGATCTGGACAAAATCCGGCTTACAGGCTCCCCGCGCATATTTGACTGGCTTTGGCCACGTGAATCGGTTGACAGCACCGCTGAGGGCGTTAAAAGCCGACATAACAGGACTAATGCAGCTATGAGGCTGCGCCCGTAGGAGAATTACCATGGCGAAGCCAACCACAATCAAGATCCGCCTGAATTCCAGCGCGGGCACTGGCCACTTTTATGTGACCAAGAAAAACGCACGCACAATGACTGAAAAAATGGTCGCCCGAAAATATGACCCGGTTGCGCGCAAGCATGTTGAATACAAGGAAGGCAAAATTAAGTAGGCGAAAGCCCCCTTCAATTTTCAAAAGGTCGTTCATAAATTGAGCGGCCTTTTTTTGTGCCTGCATAGCAGTCAGCCGCGACCTTGGTTCCAGCTTGTATAAAAAAAACACCCCGCCATTTCTGGCGAGGTGAGTGTTGATGAGACCAAAGGGTCACTTTATTCGTTGTTGCCCATGAACATCAGCAGAAACTGGAACATGTTCAAGAAATCAAGGTAGAGGTTCAAAGCGCCGAAGATGGCGGATTTGGCGAGCCACTCTTGATCGCCATGGTGGGCGTGGGCCAGATACTCATTCTTGATTGTCTGCGTGTCATATGCGGTGAGACCGGCAAATATCAGAACACCAATTGCTGAAATCGCAAACAATAGCGCAGGCGATTGCAGGAAGATGTTGACGATCATCGCTACGACTAGACCAATGACACCCATGATTAGAAAGCTGCCCCAACCGGAGATGTCTTTCTTTGTTGTGTAGCCATAAAGGGAAAGGCCAGCAAAAGCGATGGCGGTCACCAGGAAGGTCTGCGTGATCGAATGGCCTGTGTAGCGGATGAAGATTGAGCTGAGAGACAAGCCGATCAAAGTGGCGAAGATAAAGAAGAACAGTTGCGCCCCGGCTGCACTGGCGCGACGCATCACTGTGCCCATGCCCAAAAACAGCACCGCAAGCGGGGCCAACATAATGACATATTTCAACCAACTGGTGTATATCACCAGACCAAAGCTTGTGAGCAATTTGCCATTTGGCAATTGCGCTGCCGCCATGTTGGCATCTGTCGTCGTGGCCAGGCCGGCAATGGCCCAAGCGGCAACTGCGGTTATCACCATGCCAATGGACATTGTGCCATAGACTTTGTTCATATGTGCCCGCAGGCCAGCATCGATTGCGGCGCTGCGACTGCCCGCATTTGCGGAAATTGTATTAAAATCTGCCATGTTGCTCTCCAAAAATAACGCTTTGAGCGCGCAAGGCGCCGTTTCTATGAATATCGGGCTTGTGGGGTGAAATTTCAAGGGAAACCGCACTAATTACACATGAAATTTTGCAATTTTTGCCAAATGCCCTTAAAAATGGTGATGACCGGGTTAAACCGGCCCCCACACCACTAGCTTACCAATGGATTTTCGCGCTTTAAGATCGGCCAATGCCTCTAGCGCCTGGTCAAAGTCATAGCTGCCGCCAATATAGGGATTGAGCTGCCTCTTTGAGATCATGGCGAAGACATCTTTAAGGCTATTTTGTAAAACCTGAGGTGCAAACCCCATGTATGCGCCCCAATAAAAGCCCAAAACATTTACATTTTTTACCAAGAGATGGTTGGCTTTGATTTGTGGGACATCACCGCTGGCAAAGCCGATTACGAGATAGCGCGCCTCTGGCCGGCAACATTTGAGTGCAGCGACAAAGGGATCGCCGCCAACCGGATCATAAACCACGTCGACGCCGCCCAGGGCTTTGACTTTGGCTACGACATCTTCCTCTGCGCTATTAATGGTGATGGCCGCGCCTCGGTCTTTGCACACCTGCAATTTTTCTGGCCCGCGGGCCACAGCGATGACCCTTGCGCCAAGGGCTGCGCCAATTTCCACGGCGGTCAACCCCACGCCGCCACCCGCACCGAGCACCAACAGAGTGTCGGCAGATGTGAGTTTTGCTCGATGGGTTAGGGCCAGATGCGACGTTCCATAGCTGATCAATGCTGAGGCGGCGGTGTCAAAAGGCATGCCGTCGGTGAGCTTTAAGCAACGTGTGGCCTCAAGCGGGCAATATTCTGCCAAGCCGCCAGAGCCTGCAAATCCAGCGACTCGATCACCGATCTCAAAGCCAGTCACCTCAGCGCCGAGGCCTGCGATCTCGCCCGCCACCTCCATGCCGAGGGTGAAGGGAAGGGCAGGTGTCTCCTGATACGTGCCACGAATCATAAGCAAATCTGCAAAATTCAAAGCACAGGCTGCGGTGCGAATGAGAATTTGGTTCGGTGCGACCGTGGGAATGGAAATGTCTAAAAAGACAGGTTTTTCGCTGTGGTTTTGGACTTGAAGGGCGCGCATGGGCCGAAATCACCTTGTTTGTTAACCATTTTACTTTTTATAGGCGTCCAGTACTGGAAATTCCAGCATCGAAAACGCACGGTCGCCAAGGTGAATATTTGCCAATAAAATAGGTGGTATTTTTGAAAAAATGGCAATTCAGAGGTCATTCTGGGTGTGAGAATCGCGGGGCCTGAGAACACGAAATCATGAATGATTAATAAATCGTTAATTTGCTGGTTAATTTTTGAGATAATTTTTGTACTACACGAAAGCACGTCAGACCTGCCGCAGATGTTGATATTTCTCTTTGGCTTGGACAGCATTAGAAGCCGAGAATGAAACATCCTGTCGATATACACGTCGGACAACGCGTGCGACAAAGGCGGTGGCTGTTAGAAATGACCCAACAGCAGTTGGCCGAAAAAGTAGGCATCAAATTTCAACAGATTTAAAAACATGGAACCGGTGCCAACCGGCTCAGATCATCTTGGCTTTGGGGTATTTCAGAAGTCATGGATGTGCCGATGAGTTTTTCTTTGAAGGTCTTGGGAAGATTGATGAAGGCAAAGACCAGAAGAAAAGTATTTTAGAAGATGAAGAAGCCTTAGAATTGGTACGGTGCTATTCTGCGATCCCAGAGTATCAGCACAAACGCTTGTTTGATTTTGCGCGGGTATCGAGCGACGCGGCTTAAGTGCCTAGATCGGGCTTACGCATGCGGATCGCTTTGGCAGTGGGTTGGTCTGTTGGGTCAGATTGCTTGACCAAGTAGGGTGCCTCCCCCTAGATAGGCCGACTTATGAAAGAAGACCGCATGATCGATCAAACGCCAAGCCCTGATGAGATCCTATCCCTTGCCTTTCAGTTGGCTGATGTGGCGGCCGAACAGACCCTTAAGTGGTTTCGCGCCCCGGCATTGGTGACGCAAAACAAGTGGTCGGAGGGGTTTGATCCGGTCACCGAGGCCGATAAGGCGGCGGAGTCTGCCATGCGCGCGCTATTAAAAGTACGGAGGCCTGAGGACTCCATCATTGGCGAAGAGTTGCATAACACTACTGGCACATCTGGCCTGTCCTGGGTGCTCGATCCGATTGATGGCACCCGCGGTTATGTCAGTGGCACGCCCACCTGGGGCACTTTGATTGCTTTGAATGATGGGCAGGAGCCGATTTTTGGGCTGATTGATCAGCCCTACACGGGGGAACGTTTTGTCGGCGGGTTTGGCATGGCCTTTATGGAGCGCCATGGGGTCAAAACACCGCTGGCCACGCGTAGAAAGCGGTATTTGTCACAGGCGACGATCTTCACCACCTTCCCTGAGGTCGGCAGCCCACTTGAGGCTGAGGCCTTCCACACCGTGGCCGAACAGTGTCAATTGACCCGCTACGGGATGGATTGCTATGCCTATGCGCTTTTGGCTGCGGGGCAGATTGATTTGGTGATTGAGGCTGGCCTGCAAGCCTATGACATCCAAGCTCCTATTGCGCTTGTGCAAGCGGCAGGTGGTGTGGTCAGTGATTGGCGCGGGGGCAATCCGATGAACGGGGGCAGATGTATCTGCGCCGCGACGCCGGAGCTGCATGCGGCTGCTTTGGACATCCTACGTGAGGTGCCGCTTGGCTGACACGCTTATTCAAAACGCCGGTTTGGTGCTGACGATGGATGATACGCGGCGGGCGGTGCCGTCGGGGGATGTGTTGATGCACGATGGGCGTATTGTGGCGGTGGGGCGTCATTTGCCGGCCACGGGCTGCACAGTGGTAAATGCGGCGGGCTGTTTGGTCACGCCGGGATTGGTCAACACCCATCACCACCTGTATCAAACCATGACGCGCGCAGTGCCTGCCGGGCAGGACGCAGCGCTTTTTGGCTGGCTGCAAGCGCTCTATCCGATTTGGGCGGCCATGCGTCCGGATGACTTTTTTACCTCCGCTCAGGTGGGGATGGCAGAACTTCTCTTGTCGGGCTGCACAACCACGTCAGATCACCTCTATCTCTATCCCAATGGCACGCAGCTGGAAGATACGATACATGCCGCGCAAGAGATCGGTATGCGGTTTCACCCCACACGGGGGGCTATGAGCATCGGTGAAAGCGCGGGAGGGTTGCCGCCAGATGGTTTGGTCGAGCATGAGGCGGATATTCTCGAGGATATGATCCGTGTCATCGATGGCTTTCACGATCCGCAACCCGGCTCCATGTGCCGGGTTGGAGTCGCCCCCTGTTCGCCTTTCTCTGTGAGCCGCGAATTGATGCGTGATGCAGCGCTTTTGGCCCGTGACAAAGGGGTGATGATGCATACCCATTTGGCGGAAAATGATGAAGACATAGCCTATAGTTTGGAAAAATTTGGTATGCGGCCCGGGCAATATGCCGAAGATTTGGGTTGGACGGGGCCGGATGTCTGGCATGCTCATTGCGTCAAACTTGATGCGGAAGAAATCGCGCTGTTTGCGCGGACGCAAACCGGGGTTTCCCATTGCCCCTGTTCAAACTGCCGTTTGGCCTCAGGCATTGCGCCGGTGCGGGCGATGCGAGATGCGCGCGTGCCGGTTGGTCTGGGGGTCGATGGATCGGCCTCCAATGATGCAGGCAACCTGATGGCCGAAGCGCGCCAGACGCTATTATTGCAGCGGCTGGCCTATGGGGCCGGGGCAATGTCACCGGGAGAGGCATTGGAGATCGCCACTTTGGGCGGAGCTCGGGTTTTGGGCCGCGACGATTGCGGCGCGCTGGCGCCCGGTAAATGTGCTGATGTGGTGATTTGGGATATGGACGATGTAAGTGCAGCCGGAAATTGGGACCCCGCAGCGATCCTTTTGGCTGGGCCAACTTTGGCACGCGATGTATTTGTCAATGGCCAGCAGGTGGTCTCAGAGGGACGTATTACTACGCTGGACCAACGTGCCTTGGCCCGCAAACAAAATCAACAGATGAGTGAGTTGCAAGAGCGCGTCTAGGCCAGTTTTATCTCTAACGAATTGAATTATAGCTTGTTCGAACCGTCAAGCTGGTGTCCGTTTTGGCTGAACACGCTCTAGACCGGAACGCCCGCGACCCACACTTGCCGAATGGCCCGGTCATCGCCCATCATCACTGTGGGAAACAGGCTTTCCCAAAAATCATTGGCATGGTCATGGCGCTGAGCGATCGCGTCGGTTGAGCTCAAGTCGATAATACAAAGGTCTGCTTCGGCGCCGGCGCCCAGGTGACCGATGGTACCAGAGAGGTGCAACGCTTTTGCTGAACCTTCAGAGGCCAGCCACATAAGCTGTGCTGGATGCAGCGCTTGACCGCGTAATTGCGCCACCTCATATGCCGCCGCCATTGTGCGCAGCATCGAAAAATTAGAGCCACCTCCGATATCGGTGGCCAGCCCCATGCTAACTCCTGCCTGCGTCAAGCCCATGAGGTCGAAGAGACCGGATCCGATAAAGGTGTTGGACGTTGGGCAATGCACCACGGAGGCGCCGACTTCGGCCAACTGGCGGATCTCACGCTGTTCAAGATGGATGGCATGACCATAAAGGCCGCGAGCGCCCAGCAGGCCAAATTGCGCATAGGTCTCGAGATAATCGCGGGCCTCTGGAAACAGGCTGCGCACCCAGGCGATTTCTTCGGTTTGCTCGGATAGGTGAGTTTGCATCAAGCAGTCCGGGCGTTCCTGCCATAACCCACCCAGGGCGGCGAGCTGTTCTGGCGTTGAAGTCGGCGAAAACCGGGGGGTGATGGCATAGCTCAAGCGGCCCCGGCCGTGCCACGTATCGATCAAATCTTTGCTGTCATCATAAGCCGACTGTGCTGTGTCTATCAGACCTTCTGGCGCATTGCGGTCCATACAGGTCTTGCCTCCCACCACGCGCATTCCGCGCGCCTCGGCTTCCTCAAAATAGGCGGTGACAGAAACAGGAGCGGTGGTGCAATAGCTGGCCATGGTCGTCGTGCCATGGCTTAGAGCAATGTCGAAATAGCGTCTGGCGATTATGGTGGCGTAATTGGGATCCGCCAGACGTATCTCCTCTGGGAATGTATAGCTGTTCAGCCAGTCAATCAATCGCTTGCCCCAGCTGGCGATGATGGCGGTTTGAGGGTAATGCACATGGGTATCGACAAAGCCCGGAACGATTAAATCCGTACCGTAATCTACAATATTGGCCTGCGGATGGGCTTGACAGAGCGCCGTACGCGTACCGACCTTGGCAATTTTTCCGCCCCGCAGCAAAACAGCGCCATCTCGCCTGTGCGAGGTGACCTCCGGCCAGGTGGCCTTGAAGGGATCACCGGTGAAACAAAGGGTTTGTCCGAGGAGAAGTGTGTCGGTCATGAAAAGCAGTCCAAAAATTCTTTTACATGGCTTTATCTTGTCATATGAAATGAGACTTCGTAAAGGCAGGTATGACAGATCTTTATGAAACCTCCGTCGAGCCGAGCGATGTTTTGGATGCCCAGAGGGTATCTGATGTGCGTGGGGCGGTGGAACATGAAGATGCGCGGCGGCTCCATACGCTGCTTGATCCTTTGCACCCGGCTGATATTGCTGACCTTTTAGAGCAGGTGAGCGACTCCATTCGTGCGGGTATTTTGCGCCTGTGGAAAGATGGCATTGATGGCGATGTGCTGTCGGAGCTGGACGATAGCATCCGTGAAGATATTATCGATGGGCTGGACGCTGCAGAGCTTGCCGTTGCGGTGCGCGACCTGGACTCCGACGATGTGGTTGATCTGCTCGAAGATCTCGACGAGCCACAACAAGAGGCCATCCTTGGCGCATTGGATGATGCGGAACGGGTTGTTGTTGAGCAATCCCTGTCTTTCCCAGAGGAATCGGCCGGCCGCTTGATGCAGCGCGAAGTCGTCATGGCGCCAGAGCATTGGAACGTAGGTCAAGCGATTGACTACCTGCGCCGACAAGAAAATTTGCCCGAACAGTTTTACCATATGATCCTCATCGACCCACGTCTGCGTCCCACGGGCTATGTCACACTTGGAAAGCTTTTGGGCACCAAGCGCGCCACGCCGATGCTTGAGATTTCAGAAGACAGTTTTCGCACCATTCCAGTCGATCAGCCGGAAAAAGATGTGGCCTATGCGTTTAATCAATATCATCTCATTTCTGCCCCAGTTGTGGACGCCGATGGTCGACTTGTTGGGGTGATCACCATTGACGACGCAATGATCGTGCTCGATGAGGAATATGAAGAGGATATGATGCGTCTGGCGGGGGTTGGGGAAGGCTCACTGTCGGACCGTGTTTTGGAAACGACACGCGGCCGTTTGCCTTGGCTGGCGGTGAACCTGGCGACAGCGATTATCGCCTCTTTGGTAATTTCTATGTTCGAAGCCACGATTGCGCAATTCGTGGCGCTCGCAGTTCTGATGCCGATTGTCGCATCGATGGGTGGCAATGCAGGCACACAGTCGCTCACCGTGGCGGTGCGGGCCATTGCGACCAAAGATTTGACCACCTCCAATGTCTGGCGGATTATCCGTCGTGAAGTCCTGGTAGGGCTGCTCAATGGCATGATCTTTGCGCTGGTTCTGGGTTTTATCGGATATTTTTGGTTTGGCTCTTCGATCATTGGTTGGGTCCTGGCGCTGGCCATGGTGCTTAATATGGTCGTGGCGGGGCTGGCTGGTACGGTGATCCCGGTGGCGTTGGAGAAAATTGGCATCGACCCGGCTTTGGCCTCGGGTGCCTTTGTGACCA
>Ga0115008_10002709_pt1 | contig 14660 bp, 11 predicted proteins | sample FraStrMetagenome_FD_87164 | JGI IMG/M metagenome (GOLD analysis project Ga0115008, IMG submission 87164) | Marine eukaryotic phytoplankton communities from Arctic Ocean - Fram Strait ARC3M Metagenome | ecosystem: Environmental > Aquatic > Marine > Oceanic | place: Fram Strait | collected...
AAGATGGAATACTGACACGTCATTGTGCGAACTTTAATGCGACCTTTCGCACTCTATATTTAGACATGTGATTCGCCATAAGTAGTCAAAAAAACTAGTACCAAGGATTTTACCCCTAAAAAAACCTAGTCCTAACGTATTTTCTCATATAATAATATTACTACTTCGAAGAACCACCTGTTACAAGATTAGAATTTCTGTTTGCGGCTTGATCATCTTTCCGAACATCATCAGTTGAATGACCAAAACTTTTAACAGTAGGGGGCTAGAATTTGGCCACGCTGTCGAAATCAAGAGGCGAAGTAAATGTGCAGAAGTAAGAGAGAAACAGAGAGAGAAGAGTGAATGCTCCGGTAGTCGAAAGTACAAATTTTCAATAACTTCAAAGACGGTATCTTTGTAAGGTGTTCGATTTAGGTGGAATCTTGTTATGTCCGTGTTTTATGTCATAACTATTGTCATAAAGTGCTTATAGGGGAGTGCAACGTTAGATCGTTACACCCACCCTCGTGCATGCAAGAATTTTGAAATCGGAGCTCTTGTCTTTCCATCAAACGTAGAAAAATATAACTTATTGCTTCTCTAAGATGTCACCATCCCCTACCTTTTCATTTGTGGAAGAAAACCTATTTTCTACAGCGCTTGCGTTCGCATTTGGGACTTCCAACTCCTGCACTCGTCCCGCTCTCAGAAGCGCTCATAGAGACTATGGTCCATCCAGCTGAAGGTTAACGTGTATAAATTCTACATTGCAAATACCCCTTTAAACGATGACGGGCAAAGCAATGCTTCATTTGGGACTTCCAACTCCTGCACTCGTCCCGCTCTCAGAAGCGCTCATAGAGACTATGGTCCATCCAGCTGAAGGTTAATGTGTATAAATTCTACATTGTAAATAACCCTTTAAACGATGACGGGCAAAGCAATGGTTAAGAGAAAATCCAGCACAACTTTTAGAGTTGCAATATGTAAACGTTGTTGGATCAAGCATTGAAAGATAAAAAAATTCTGATCTTTTCATAAAAAAAATCTACCGACAGCGACATAAAGTTTCAAAATTATCATAGGTACAATAATCGAAAAAACATTTCGTCAAGGCGTCAGTCGAAAGCTACCAATAAGAAGAAAGGTAGTTGCAAAACGCATTAGGAGCGAGGAGTATCAAGATGGTGTACGACCGAAAATGCAGGGAGATCGGCAATGACATTTCTCCAGGTTCTGCAACAACTGCATACAGAAAGTTTAATACAACGAAATTTTGCCATTGTCTTCGGCGCATTCTAAATATTGAAAGTGACACATTCCTTTCCTAACATTGATTATGTATGCAGATTGTTGCAATTATCAATTAATACCGATAAATTGTAGAAATTACATTCTTACAATTCTAATTTGAAGAGGGTTTGTAAGGATTTTGGCCTTATTAGATTTTAGATAGGAATCAATGCTTGCGGATTGAGGCGTTTGCAGCTTGTCGTGCAGATACTCAGAAGGACATTAATTTTGTCAGTATTGTCAATCCGTGTTTCTGTAACAAGATTTAAAATTACGTCCCATTGAGTCAACATGTTTTTGGTGCTAGAAAATACCCTTGGTATGTACTTGAAGTATGACATATGATAGATGTACTTCACAATACACAAGTCTTGATAAATTCTAATTTAGGAAGTATGCTATTATCTCTCCATTTGCTATTTACATAGTCTTTCGATTCGTTTGGTGTCATTCGCCACATATCTTAACCTTCTTCGTCGAAATATACATCAAACGTTGGCGCACCTCTATGAAAATATCTTTAGATCTGGTGTGCAATAAAAAAGAATGATGTACATATTCCAAATTTCAAATTCCAGTCTTGAAACTGTTACACCTGTGCTCAATGATATTGTGACTCAGGTTTTAAGCGGGATTACACGTTCGGCCGTTGCTCCCACTCTGACTGTCTGCATACAATTTATTCTCTATTTTATATTGACAAGATTTTGAGCTCTTTAAAGACTGTTTACTAGTTCATTTCATAGCCATCTTTTTACACTCTATATTTTACACTGTCTTCTCGGTTTCGATATTATTTCTACAATTTTCATCATGCGCATATCAAGAGTTTCTTCGTCGCAATACTCATCGAGCGACGATGCAGTGCCATACAAATATCTTTCAACTTGATGCGCTATTGGAGTCAAATTTTTTATGAATAATTGTCGTCGCTGTTTTTGGGCGCTTCGATTTAGCAGAAAGAGCTTAATTTTTTGTTTGAGTTTTCGCCGATAGGGAGCATGCTGCCTTTCATTACGCCAGTCATAGCTGTCAGTTACGTCATCTGAAACCTTATTCATCTGTAGAAGCAAGCGAAAAGCTGAGTAGAGGTGATAAAAAAATAAATTTTGTATACTATGTCAAAGTTTTATTCCCAGAATTCCCGGATGTACAAGAACATTCGGGAACGTTCCAGTTAGTAAGCTCACTTTTCCACTTACTTTTGGTGATTGTGTTTCAATTGAAGCCATTTTTGTGAGAGGTCGTATTGATTCTGAATATTCCACAATTTATGGACGGTTCTTTGCTCGAGTCTAGAGAGTTACAGTTTGTGAGATGCAAAAGGATGCAGGACTGCATTTTGAAATTACTGGTGAAGTAGTCGTTCCCGTAAACTGGTAAAAACGGTTAAAGCGTGCATGCAGACGCGCGGAGTAAACAAAGTGCGGAGATGAAGTGCGGAGATGAAGTGCGGGTATGTTCGAAACTAAAAGACTTTCGACACACATTTTTACCATTTACCCATAATGTTCGAAAATTGACTCTTGCGTGTACTTATTACACTGATTCGCTATTTTCGAAGACATAAAGTAGACGATTCGCCTTGACTGTTTCCTGTGGTCATTATGACAAAAGTAATGCCGTCGTTTCTGTTTTTCAAATGTCAAAAGCAATCTTAAAAAACGTATGAAGTTATATGGGTTTGAAAAAGAATTTTCTTTCTAATTTATATATTACACATGTATTAATACATCTATTTCATCGAAGAAGAGGAATATTCCAGATGAAGAAAATTCTTTTTTTGTATGACATTCAATCTGACGTAATGAAGAAAGAAATTCTTTTTGTAAATCTATGAAGTTTCGTCTTTTGTCTGGCGTTCCGTTCTGATTAATTTTGACCAGATGGTATTCCGACTCGTCAAACGTCGACTCCCAACAATGCACTTCTGCAACATAACAGCTGAATGAGGTAAAAAGATTTCGTGAAATCGGAGTGGTCAGTTTTCGGCACAGCAATGTTTGTGATTGGGCATCAAAACTGAGTACAATCAGTCAAGATCAAATATGGTGTGAGTGTTGCCGTCGATATTCGCAACAATTGCACTTATTTCTCAATTACTTTTTGAGGTTCATACGTTGGAAGATCATTCAATTGAAACTCACTATGAGTATAGAGTAAATTTAATTCCAAATCTTTGACTACAGTGTGCGGATATTATGTTATCCGTTATCCCTTGTGACGTGACATTTCTGCCGGTATAGAAATATAGTGTATGAATTATAGATGCCCCTTCTACTTGCCCCTAAATTTAGAAAATCGAGTGTCAATAATAAGAACGGTTAGGTTTTTCTTCGTAAGAATGACAATGGAAATCAAAGATAACAAAACTGCTGATTTACTTTTTGGTGTGATGATGTCTCTTCGGTTTACGCGAAAATATTCAATTCCACTGGTGTATCTAGAGCTTGAGCAACTTCATATTCAATACTTAAAATATTAATGTCTTGATTCAATCATTAACAATCTGTTGCAATCTCAATGTGGACATAATTACGATGCGTGATTTTCTACTGAGTTGTCCTTGCTCTCAACAATTACCATCAGTTCTTCGCAAAGTTGTTGAAGTGACCGAAGTTCTTCGTTAGTTCTATCTAACTCTGACTGCAACTTATCTGTGTTTTCGAATGCTTGGTGCTTCGTTTTCGCTACGACAACATCAGCGCTAGCTAAATCTGAAAAAACATGAGAATTGATGAAGATGAGGAAGAATCGATGAAAATTAATTCTCACCAGCTCGAATTTGAGCAATCTCAGATAGCAATTCGGCTTCTCTCCTAGCACAATCTTTTTTCTCTCGTAAAAGAACCGCGTTTTCCTCTGAAAGAGTATCATGATCTTTCTTGAGCTTCATGTACAATTTATTTGCTTCACCTATCAGAACATTAGTCTTTTGAAAAGTATCAAACATCGCCATTGCAAATAACCGGCTTACCAAATTGCTCTTCGGCAGCCAATTTTATGCTCATCTTTGCAGCATCAATTTCGATTTCACGCCGAGCCTTTTCATCATCAATTGCTTTTCTAAATTTGGTGGTTGATTCTTCTAGTTCACTTTGAAACGCTGATCTTTCATTCTCGCAATTATGAATTTTTACGTCTAATTGTCGCATTTCCACTTCTGCCGTTTGCATAATTAATCTTGATTCTGCTAACTGGTTTGCAAGTTCTGCGTATGCTATTTCTTTTTCATGTAATTGACTATGTATATCATCTAATTTTGAAGCATAATCTGCCTCCACGCGATCAAGTGACTGCATTACTTCATCTATTTCGGCATTAGTCTCAACTTTCAGCCGTTCTAACTCCTCCCCCCTTTCTTTTGCCAGCTTTTCCGACAATGTTATTTTTTCTGCCATGGCAAGAGTAACTCTACTAGTAACATCAGCCGTCACGTTTATTGTAGTTTCAGTGATTTTCTTTTGATATTCTGCATCTGCCTCAGAAAGTTTCAAATCCAACTGCAGACATTTTTCGTTAGACTCTTTCAGTGCCTTCATCAAACTTTGAATCTCTTCTGCATTCATGTCCATGCTTTTCTCGTTAAAATCATGATTGTTTTGATCATCTTCCTCTCTACAATGCTTAATGGGTTCAGAATCATTGCTTTCCCCTAGAATGGCCACTAACTCGACAGCTTCATCTCCAAGTTTATGCGCATCGATGTCCACTTCGCTAATATCTAAAATTTGGACAGGAGACGATTCTTCTTCCTCCACTACGCTGTCGCTTTCGCTTTCCAGCAAATCAGTCGGTTCCACAAATGATAATAGGTCTGATATTGGATCGTAATACTTTTCGCCCGATACGATGAAGGATTTATTTTTATTGTACGGGGAAGAAGAAGATTTTAAAGTGTTATTGTTATTATCACTTTCCTCCTGTTCTTCCATAGCGACTTTATTATCTCTTATGACCAGAGGAGGTTGTTGGATAATGTGTTCTACAGCGTTACAACGCTGGTCATAATTCATTTCCAAAGTTGATTTTGGTTTTTTGTGTTCTCGAAAACGTAAGTTTCATCCATCGTCTCTACTCTTTCTGGTAGAGAGAGCGTGAAGGTGTTTGATGTTTCGCCCAACCAAGGGTCTCACTTCTCACTTCTAACTTCGCACCAGAGCTGTGATGAATTATTTTTTACTTCGTACATGTTAGCACAAACAAAACTGTTAATGATTAATGACAATGACATGTACCGGTATACTAGAGACTCTAAATGTAAACTATTATTGACCTTCGCATTTAGGTTTAACGAACATGTATTAAAATTGGTTATTTCTTGCTTTAGCTATAAACTGTTCTCGGATCAATCATGATCATGATCATGAATCATGAATCATGAATCAATTTTAAATTATACATTTTGACCCGGTTAACAATAAGTAGATTTAACCGTTTTCTCTCATGAACTCCTCCACCTCATCAACGTCTTCTTGCATGTCTCCAAAGTCGCCCTCGAAGATGTTCTTCGCTTCGTTGGAATTTTCGCTTGACTGGAGGCCATTGTTCTTGTTGATGAACACCGACATTGCCAGATTCTCGGCAGTAAGACTTGCTCGTTTGGCTCGGGCGATCTCTCCGGTCGACGAAAAGTCGCGTTCGTTTTCTATCTGGGAAGGTGGAATGATATGGACAATACTAGCAAAGTGGGAGATCATGGGGATCTTAGACTTGTTTACAATAAACCAATCCACTACCTCTCCAGACTCCATTCCCTTTCCGGACAAAAAATGTTGTGCCACAAGCTGTTTGTAAACGCCAAACTCGTGGCGAGCACGTGCACGGGTACCTTCAAAATCGTCGGCGTTAGGAAGCATCTGGAATATGTCGGGCAAAATGTAATCAGTATCTGCTACGTCTGTAGCAGATGATTGTGCTTTGAAGTTCTTCTTGTTATCAGCTGCAATAACATAATCAAAGAGTTTCTCTGTCATATGTGAGAAATATGTGTACGAATTGATGTTCTCAGCAGCATGGAGTTTCAATAAGGACTTCATTTGCAAAAACCTTGGATCCAGTAGCAAGGCGAAGAACATATGCGCCTTGTTCTTTGGGCAATCTACGTCCAAGAACGGTTGAATATGTGCTTTCAGTTTCTCTTTGATTGCAAGACACATTTTTTTGGTCACTTGTTCCAAATTTTGAGCAAAAAGGCATGACTCCTCTGAATGATCATGTGCATTCTTGATACACGTACATTGTTCAGCAACTGCTTCAATAACTGTCTCAGAACCTTCAAGGCAGCCAATGTAAACGGTGATCAGGTTGTCAATGGCGTCGGACAGAAGACATTTATCGGTTCTGGCTTGGGTCAAAACAACGGATCCAACCATACTCCTTAAAGTGGTCACGGTCATCTTGGCCACCTCCCAATCCTGCCACGAAGGTTTTCGTTCTCTCAAAGCGTGGGACATTTCGGGTTTTTCTCCGTATAGATAGTCAATAGCAGCTCGATTTTTTAGTAAACATCCGAATGCAACAATTAGATAAGCAAACTGAATTTTTTCCAGAGTTGGCAATCGCTGGCATGGCAAATTGCAATGGCTTTGGGCGTCGGACAAGAATTTCTGGCCTTCGTGGCTGTTTTTTGTCCATGTAATACAGGCTTGTAGACGAGTTCGCGTTTTCTCCACGTTGATCAACTTATCGTCTGATTCCACATTGATAACTGTAGCTTTACAAGCACAATGCAGAACGTGAGCAGTACACTCTTGCTCGAAAATTGGCTGCTTTGGGGTAAACACTTCGCTGTTGTCCACATTTTCATCCAAAGCTCGTTCGCATGTTGATAAGTTCCCTCCATCATCTTGCGTGAGAGACACCACCTTTCTTGAGACGTAAAACTCATCTAAACAATCCTTCACAGCAGAGGAAAATCTTTTGCCATCCTTGCCTCCACTAGAAAAAGGCATTCCAAGGTGGATGTTTTTCTTACAGCAATTCGCATTCAACAAAAAGATTTCTTCTGTTTTCTTGGTCGTCCATATATCGAAGTTCAAGGCTACACAAGTCACTTGCTGTAATTCATCAATCATGTTTTGCTTCTGTTCAGCAAAAAAATCAGGAAGTAGTTGTTGTGTCAATCGTTTCAGTGACACCGGTAGGATTCTTGGATCCAACAAGCGCACATGTTTTCGATAGGCTGGCATTTCACACAAAGATAATGGAATTAGTGGTTCAGCTGTTAACACGCATAAACTTCGCTCGTAGGATATCTGTTTGATGGATTTCTTTCTGTAAGGTTTGCCCTGGGACGTAAAAAGTTTCGTTATTTCGCTGGATGTCACTTCTGACAAAGACTTTTTGCTTTTCTTGGGAAATGCCTGCTCGTCCGTGTGTTCAGTCTCTCTTTTCTTCTTCAAATAACTTGAAAAGTTGAACAACGCTAACGAATGCTTAGATTTGCAATGATTTTTGAACACAGTAGTGTTTGATTTGTCGTAATTCAAAACGCCTGCCGTTCGCCTTTTCAGATCGGAGTTGAACTCTGGTTCCTTAGCGAAACACACCACGCAATAAAACCATGATTTTTTGCCCTCAAATTCTTCGAAGAATCCCCAGCAAGGATTCTTCTTCTGTCGGCCCCCATCATTTAGAGAATTCCGTTGAAAAACTTCATACCATGCTTGGTGATTTTTGGCCGTTGTTAAACCATTCATAGAAGTAGTTGGTTCTTTCACGTTTAATGCTTCATCCAAAGCTTCATTTGCTGTGGTTATTACATTTCGCTGTTGTTTGGGTGAAAATAAACCCGTCATGGTACTGGATCCTCTCAAATCTTTTTCATTCGTAGTTTCACCCCACAGCAACCACTTATGTTTTGATTCCATATGATTCTTGACGGGATTTATTTCACCCAACTTCCAACTCACTTTGCAGTTGCAAATAGTGCACCATGCAAAAATAGCTTCTGATGCCTTCCATGGCTTTGCTTCCATTGTCGGTGCTACAAGCTTGATACATTGCCAATATTCTTTCTTTCTTTGCCTTGGTTGATCGAACAGATATCCAGGAGGTCCAGGAAAACCTTTAGTGCGTTTGGAATTGGTTGCTCCTCCTTCGTCGTTTTGCCTGTCCATTTTTCGAATCTATCAGTTAAAAGGGGTAAGATTGGTAACTTACCCAAAACGCAGAAATGGTTTCGTCTGTGAACGTGCCTGATTAGTAGTTGTCAGTTGTCAGTTGTCAGTGAAAATAACTAATTTTACTGATACAGTTAAGAATTGACACCCTCTACACATTTTTGGCCACTGTTACGATCCGAATGGGTTGCAACTATTTATAAATCATATCTCGTAATAAGTACTCTATATTATATTTTAAGATGGGCTTCGAGAGCTCCTCTAGCTAGAAATCTTTGTAGTCTTCTAGTCTGAGGCCAAAGGTAACTTCGTTCGTCCACCCAACCGCCCAGTGTTCTGGCTATTTCGTAATTGACTTCGATTATGTTTTACGTATATAATACAGGACAAGAAGCTTACACAGAAAACGTGATGTCAAAATGTTATGTCGAATCAATCAATAAGTGCTTGAAGAGCCCTGACATCACCGACAACAAGGACAGGAAGGCTAGCAACGTCAATGATATCTCGTAAACTTTGTTATATCACTATCGTCTGGAAAGGGACCTTAATTCATCGCCTATCAAACCGGGATAGAAATCAGGAACAGGAACGGAAAATACATCATTTGTACTATCCATCTATATAACTGCGAAGAATGGAGATGACTATCCTTTGCAACATTATGAGATCCTTCGTTTTTACAGCAAGTAATCAGCACTGAGCAATCTCTGTTTCCCAAATTTATCACAAACTAGAAGTTGACCATCTGCTTCAATTGATACAGGCGTAATTGTATTAAAACTATCTTCAGAGTCTCGCAATACGAGTTTCTTTCCCCAATTATTAACATGTGACTTCCATTCTTCGACAACAATTGATGATTCAATATCTTTGTCAAGGTTTTTATCTGTATTCAGTTTCAACCAACAGTAAAGCTGATTGGAAATATCTTTGGCAATTTCTTCAGCTTTCACTTCCTTGAAACAAGCTTCATCTAGAAAATCGTTTATAGATGTGGCAGTACGACCTCTTTCCAAACCTACGCTGGGTACTTCCGGTGTTGAAACAATATTTATTCCAATTCCAACCAAAAAATAATACTCCTTGTTTACAGTCTTGCACCCGCTCTCAATTAATACTCCACCGACCTTTTTCTCATCGATTAATACATCGTTCGGCCATTTCAATGTCACTTTATAGGAAAAATCTTTAGCAGAACTTTTTCCCAATATCTTCTTTACCGTGCAAGCCATGACGCAACCAATTTTAAGAGGTAATAGCGTAACTGGGACGGGCAAATCTTCCATCGGAAATGCAAAAGTCAAGAACATGTTGCCTTCAATTCCAATCCACTTTCTACCATTGGTTCCTCTACCCTTATTTTGTTGGGAAGCACTAACAGCAAAATATTTCTTTTCAAGATTACCCACTTCGCATTCTAAGATTCTCTTCGCCTCATCCTGCGTCGAATCGATGGTCGGATGATGATAAAAGCTAAAGTCATGAACACTATCCAAGGACGAGTATAGTCGACGATTAAATATACTGCTATGGCTATTCATCTGAAACGATCTCTTTTTTGTCCTTAATCCGCTGATATTGGTACTCCATGCAGCTGCAAAACCGTTGAACTGATACTTCTGTCGAAACAACTTTAACAATGGTGACGATGATGATGATAGCAAAACAGCCATCGAAAAGACAGTCTTTCTAACACGCATGTAGAGATTCGAAATAATTGAGATGACTTATATATTGTCTGTCTACTGGTTACATTTCCTAGAAGTTTGATGAGGTCTCTTCTTGTATTACGTCAGGGTATATCGATCGATGACAAACAACGAAATTGAATGTTATTTGTGGAGAGTCGGAATGCTCTGCTCCAATATCATCTCTCACCTCTGCAAACTGCAAAATACTTCAGTAACAAAGAATACACACACACACAAGAGTAGAAGTTAATAAAATAAAAGCATACAGTTTTAAAAAAAAATAACATCACTTCATGTGTGACACATGCATAAATTTTAGAAGCTTCTGCTGTTTCGATGGATCCCAATGAAAAGAGATACCTTTCAAAAGCGAGCGAGAAGCGATAGACGGGTATTGACTATTGACACAAAGAAGAATACCTCTATCCACAAAGCCAAAGTTGGTGTGTGCATTCCAAGGAACGCGAGAGATCTATCTTCCGGTATAGCTCAAAAAAGTACTCCTACCAATAATTGCATGTATACAACGACGGGATGAAACTGGATGGCATACCCCGTTTTTCAAGTCATGGTGAGATGATGGATTTGTACGATTAGATGTGGATTGTGTAACTGAGGTTCCTACCTCCTCTATGACAATAATATCTTCTAGATCTAAGCCTTATGTATATGTAAATATATATATATATATATATATATATATATTTATATCTTTTGTGTGTACAGAATTGACGATAGGATCGTTACTCGGTGAAGGTGGTTTCTGTATAGTTCACACCATCACTAAAATTCAGTTGAATGCGCATGAACCTATTCTTGAGCATGATCAGATGATGCGTGAAAATCTAATCAAGTCGAATAACATTCTTGTTGTAAAGCGCATAAGGAATGATTTGATTGAAAGTGAAGAAAGTAAAGCTATTGCAGATTTGGCGTTGGAGGTATCCGTTGATTTGCATTTGATAGAATAAGGGAAATGATGTTTATGTAACATTCAAATATTTTATTTTTCATAGGTGAATTTCTTAGCTCAGCTAGAGCATGAAAACATAATAAAGTTAAGGTGCGTTTGTTCATTTGCGTATCAGCCAGTACATGTTTATATTACTAATGATGAGTTATCCAGAGGGATATCTGATCATGAGTCGTTTCATAAGAATTCTTTTGCAGTTTTGGATCTGCTCCGTGAAACTCTAGATCTCAGAATTAAAAAACGATGGAAACGTGAAGTGCATAAGGCATCTGGGGTATTTGGCTGCTGTTGTTCCAATCCAGATAAACTTCGTGATCTATGGGTCGACCGGCTGACAGTAGCACGTGACATAGCAAATGCCATTCACTTTCTTCATTCCAGAAACATACTATACCGTGATTTAAAGCCTGATAATGTAGGTTTCGATTTGGACGGTGTTGTCAAAATATTTGATTTTGGACTTGCTAAAGATGTATCCACTGAACATCGTATTGGTGGATTTTACAAGCTTACTGGCAACACAGGAAGTCTACGTTACATGGCACCAGAAGTATATTTGGATCTTATGTACGACGAAAGTGTTGATGTATATTCGTTCGGTATTTTACTTTGGCAACTGTGTGACCTCACTACGCCATTTATGGGGTTCAATAGGAAGTTACATGCTACGATGGTTATTGGGAGACAGCATCGACCAAAGATAAATCCAAAATGGCAACCAGGACTTAAGGCGCTAATATCGAATTGCTGGGCACACGAAAGTTCCCTGCGACCTGATTTTAAAACGGTGCTCTCACTTCTTTTCGAAGAAGCTAACCAAACATTCAAATCTTTTGAAAAAAGATATGACTCAAATTTTGTTTAATTTAAATGGACATAAATGGACGACTTACAGTTTTTCGAAGATTAGGAATATATTAGACTTACTGTTTTTGAATTTATTCCTTCGCAACCTAGGCAAATCTTTGTGATCTTTCAAATGTAAATACTGACATTCGTAACTAAGGGTAAACTAAAAATGGTAAATTATTTCTTAATCTAGGAATGCTGTGATTTTTGCTTTATAATAGCATCTTCTGCCTTACTTCCAGTTAACGGGTTCTGTCGCCATGAAAGGTCTCTTCGCTATATTCAAGAAGAGATTGGTAGTAGTGTCACGAGTATGTCAATTCAACCCAGAGTGAATTAAAGATACGTCGAGCACAAATAGAATACAAAAGAAGCTGCTACTCAGGTTGAGTGTGCTGGAAATCTGAGGGATAACTTCTAAGAATATGGGAACTCATGGTTCAATAACAGGGGAAATGATGACGTGTATTTTATGTATCGATGATAATAATAATTGCTACTACCTCATACTCCTTTAAAGATTCAGTGGCTGATGAGTTCTAAATTTTCCGTCTTAAATAAAAGAAGTATTAAAATAAAATAACACTGCCGGCATGAAACATCGTAAGCAAAAGGGATTTTTTAAAGAATAATACAAGCAAGGAGAGCCTTTTCCTTTGTTATAATATGCTATATTCACTCCTTGTGAGATTAAATGGCAAAACAAAAAACAGTGAATTGTATTAAACCCAAACCATTCAAATTTCGGTTTATCAAAAGAATCAATTATGATTTTACACCTATAAATATTACATATAATGAACCACTAACGTCTTACTAGGTTTGCCAAGCTAAGCACTTACTGTCGTAGCCAGAAGTCTTTGTTTGTGGTTTTTCCCGAGCTTTTTACAAAAGAAGTCCCATGGAAATTCATCTAGGGAAAGTTATTTGTTTCTTGCAAAGTATTAATGATTGACACCATTTTTTCTGTTGATACAAGAACGTTCCCATCTTCGATGACTTTGAAATCAGTATCTCTCTGTTTTTCTCGAAATAATTGTGAAATTTTTTCGATCGCCTTTTGTGTTCCAACATCGGAATAACTTTGCGCGTCGGGATTCAACTTTATGAAACGACCGCTTGGCTTCCATTGACGAATGTGATTTAATATAATCTTTAACACACAGCCCGATTAAAATGAAAATATTACTTAAATGAGTGAAATATGGCAGCAAAATAAAAGAATTTCTTACCTTTGAAAGTTCGGGCTTTTCTTTTCGAGGTGCAGTGATGTAAAGATCTCTAAAGTGTTGCACTAAATGCCTCAGCCTCACATTCGCCGGATGATAATTTACTCCACCACCACGTCCCAGAAGGATATCGCAATAAGGATGAGGTTCAATGATACCATCCTTTTCATTAAGATTCATTTTTGTTACATCCAGATTACTTGATACTTCCTCGGTGTGTTGTTTGGCAGTCTCCTCACGTATTTCTCCTAGACATCTTTCGAGTAAATCCACCGAAGTCTCATTAGACTCTAGTGAGGGATGTGCATCTAAAGTTGGCAACGGACGATCGATTTGGATCCTCGCTGCAGACAATATTGCTACTTCTTTCGGATTGGACGTGAATAGCTTGGGAGGTGGCACCTTTTCAACTTTCTTTTCTGGTCGTGTTTTCTTCAATGCTACTTTTTCATCGCTTTCACCAGCTCCTCGGGGAATAAATTCCGCTCCGCTTGTCGTGTCGCTAGGGAAAAATGAGTCAGGTATACCCCTTCGCCACAGTGATAATGCAAAAGGCGGTGGGGCATAGGGCGCAGAAGTGTTCCTAGGTTGATGCTGAAGGTGATGCTGATAGGAAGACGGAGGATTGTATGCATTGACCGGATAAATAAACCGAGCATCTTTGGATAGCGATGACGCACCTCGTGCTCGTTTCACTTCTTCAATGGTTACTTCTTCCGGTGTCACTTCGCGCGTCTTCAGCGGCTTCGGGCGGGAACTACGCGGCAACAACTTGCGCTTATTTACGATAGGGAGTTGCTGTTCGATATGGGTAGAAATGCTTTGGCGAGACACACAAAGATCATTGTTGAAACTACGCGGTTGAAATAGGCCTCCTCCTGACATCATACTCAAAGAGGTCGAAGGCGGGATAACGGTACTTCCTGACGCCGAATTCCGAATACTTAGTAGCAAATCAGCATGATCTGTTCCCACGGGAGCAACTTCATCTAATTTAGCTTCTTGTGCTTCATCGTCGTCGTCTGAAAATTGGCCACCCACGATGAGCCTCTTGGTGATTCTTCGTGCATCTGGTATGTCCACCAAAAAATTAACTCTGCCATTTCGTGCTTGCTCGGGAGGAGGTTTGCCGTCCATACCATCGCGTATGACCTCCATTTTTTTTGTTCTTCTTTTATGATAAACTGCCATAATGCCTCTACTGTACTTTCGTTAATTGAACGGATTGCACGTGCACCGTTCACCTCATGTGGGAAACTAAGCGAACTTCGAACTTCCTCTCATTCCCTCGGGAATGAGAACAGCTTGAAAGAGAACCAATACTGACATCAGATCTGCTTAGAATTTATGGTTATGAGTCGTGTATCGGATTATTACTATTTTTGTGGACTAATTCGATCATATAACAACTGCTACTACTCCTCTTCCGAACCTGTAACTGATGAAGAGGATGAGTTGTAACTACAAAGTAATTTATACCTGGTACAAGAGTAGAAGTTAATAAAATAAAATAAAA
>Ga0115008_10002713_pt1 | contig 14647 bp, 14 predicted proteins | sample FraStrMetagenome_FD_87164 | JGI IMG/M metagenome (GOLD analysis project Ga0115008, IMG submission 87164) | Marine eukaryotic phytoplankton communities from Arctic Ocean - Fram Strait ARC3M Metagenome | ecosystem: Environmental > Aquatic > Marine > Oceanic | place: Fram Strait | collected...
ATCACAGTTGCCATTCTTAATAGATGATACACCAAATTTGACTATTCAGGATATTCGCAGAAAAATAAAAAAAATAGTTTTAGAACAAACTCAAATTAGTCTTGTTGTTGTAGATTATTTACAGTTAATGGAAAACTTAAATGTCAAAAGACAAAATAGAGTTCAAGAAGTATCTGAAATTACCCGGTCATTAAAAAGTATAGCAAGGGAATTTAAAGTACCAGTAATTGCTCTTTCTCAATTAAATCGTACTGTCGAAACGCGTCCAAATAAAAGACCTTTATTGTCGGATTTACGAGAAAGTGGTTCGATTGAACAAGACGCCGACTTAGTAATAATGCTCTACAGTGACAATTACTATAATAATTATGAGAGCAATACTTCAGATGTCGAAGTAATTTTATCTAAACATCGAAATGGCCCGACAGGAACGGTTAAACTAAAATTCGATTCAAATTATGCGCAGTTTTCAAATTTTTAAAGTTCGATATAAAATACTTTTCGTAAATAAAAGTCAGTTTAAACTGAAATTTAAAGGAACTCAAGACTTGAAACCTTTTGATATTTCAGATAATGAAATTGTCTGAAAAACCGAATGGATAGAGTTTTAACTTTTCACTCTATTTAACAATTCTTTAGTGTTTTGAATGTCCAGTAAAAAATTGTTATTTTTGACAAAAAAATTCCCTTGGGGGTAATAAGTTTGAGCGTCTATATTTGAACATAAAGGTCTACAAGACGCCTGCTGTTTGGTAAAATCGGCAGTAATTAACCGTTATTTTTTTTCAAACTATTACCCCGGTAATAGTTTGAAAAATTTTATACCCCTGACTCAAAATGTTCCATTACTTTGGACTCACCTAGACTATTTATCTAATGTATACTCTAAGTTAACATCGGGGTTTTGTTTTTAAAATACTAAAACATAGCTATTTACAAATAACTATGTTTAATGAAATTACTAAAAAATTATTGGTATGGCTACTCAAGAGTTAGCTTTAAATTTCAAGAGAATAATTCTTCTTTGAAGACACAGAAAGAAAAATCTATTCAACAAGGAGTCTTAGATATTTATTTTTGAAACTTCTCTTTCTAAAAATCATCGTAGATTTTTATCTACAGCCATAGATTATAAATTATTAAAACACAGGCGTTTAAATAAATATTGTTCTCATACTTTGTCTTTTAGATGTAAAACTATTAAAATAGGATTAGCAAAATTTAAGCGGTAAAAACCAATATCCTTCAAGAATAAATTAGTTTATTCTTGAAGGATATTAGTTTTTATTATAGCTTAAATTTTGTTAGTAACGATTTCCTTCTGGGAAACCTTGTGTTACGTAACTCTTGATAGTGTAATTAATGAAACGGCCTGCGCCTTCTTGACGTTCTAAATAGAAGCCTGGTTCATCATCAGGACGTTCTACGATAAATGACATAGCACAACTTTCTGTACCATAACTAGCATCAAACGCATTAATACGTAAGTAGCCATTAGGACAGAATTTACGTGCTTCAGCTAATTCAAACATTACAGATTTTTCATCTTTAATGTCGAATAATGGTAAACCCCATAAATCCCAGTAACTATTACGAGGATGTGGATCATCTGTCCACTCAACGTTCATAGCCCAGCCTTTAGAGATTGCGTACTGAATTTGTTGCTCAATTTGCGTATCATTTAAATCAGGTAGGAAAGAGAAACAACCTTGTGTAAGTCTCACTATTCAAATACTCCTTTAATTTTATTATAAAAGTAGGTTATGGTATATTATTATACGTTTGCTGTTGCTGTATCAACGAAATCAGCTGTATCTGTAGATACATAGTTGAAAGAAATATCTTTCCATAAATCTAAAGCTGTTTGTAATGGACCACACATTTTACCTGCGTCCGCTAAGATTTGAGGACCAACTTCTTGACTAAAGTAATCTGCACCAGAGTTACGAGCTAATACCATAGACTCTAAAGCCACACGGTTAGCTGTAGCACCAGCTTGGATACCATCTGGGTGACCAATTGTACCACCACCAAATTGTAAAATAACGTCATCACCTAAATAATGTAATAATTGGTGCATTTGACCACAGTGAATACCACCTGAAGCTACAGGTAAACACTTACGTAAACTAGCCCAATCCATTTCGAAGAAAATACCAAATGGTAAGTTAATGTCTAATTCTGTTAAACGTAAAACATCATAGAAACCTTTAATCATTAAAGGATCACCTTCTAATTTACCAACAACTGTACCTGCATGGATATGATCTACACCAGACATACGCATCCACTTACAAATAACACGGAAATTAATACCATGATTCTTTTGACGAGCATATGTTGAGTTACCTGCACGATGTAAATGTAAAATCATGTCGTTTTCACGAGCCCAAATAGCTGCAGTTTGAATTGCAGTATAACCCATTACTAAATCGATCATTACAATTACAGAGCCTACTTCTTTAGCATACTCACCACGTTTAATAACTTCATCCATAGTAGCAGCTGTCATGTTAAGGTAAGAACCTTTAACTTCACCAGTTGATGCTGCAGCACGATTAATACCTTCCATACAATATAAGAAACGCTCTCTCCAACGCATAAATGGTTGTGAGTTAATATTCTCATCATCTTTTAAGAAATCTAAACCACCTTTTAAACCTTCATAAACTACACGACCATAGTTTTTACCTGAAAGACCTAATTTAGGTTTTACAGTCGCACCTAATAAAGGAGCACCATATTTGTTTAAACGCTCACGTTCAACAATAATACCAGTAGCTGGACCTTGGAATGTTTTTAAATAAGCGATAGGAATACGCATATCTTCTAAACGTAAAGCTGATACAGCTTTGAAACCAAAAACGTTACCAATAATAGATGCTGTTAAGTTAGCTAATGAACCTTCTTCAAATAAATCACATTCATATGCGATGAAAGCGAAGTATTGATCAGTTGAATTTGGAACTGGATCTACACGGTATGCTTTAGCACGGTAACGCTCACAAGCCGTTAATAAATCTGTCCAAACAACAGTCCATGTAGCAGTTGATGATTCACCTGCTACAGCAGCAGCAGCTTCTACGGGATCAACACCCGGTTGAGGTGTAACACGGAATAATGCTAAAACATCAGTTTCTTTAACTGAATATGAAGCATCCCAGTAACCCATTTTAGCATATGGAATTACACCGGATTCGTAACGGTCACTCTTAATTCGAGTCCGTTCACTTACACTTTGTGTACTCATTTGTTTCTCCTTAAAATAAAAAGACAATATTTAATAGATATTTAACTAATTTATGAAAAACTAGCTTTATCGGTTAATTCTTAGAACAACCTTACATATAAATATAACACTAATATTGAATTATTTATTTAATTTTTAATTAGGTATTTGATAACTTTTTAGAATTATTTTATATTCTCTAGGTTGTTACAGAAAAACAACTTTACAATTAAAATCATCTATAATAAAAACTATATACAGTTTACTTAGATCTATGAATAAGCAATCAAATAAAAATTTAAATACCGATATAACCAATTTAGTCAATCAATCTTATAAGTACGGTTTTTCTACTAATATTGAACAAGACCAAATTAAAAAAGGACTAAATGAAAATGTTGTACGGTTGATTTCAAAAAAGAAAAATGAACCCCGATTTTTGTTGAATTTTCGGTTACGTGCATTCAAAAAATGGCAAAAAATGAAATGTCCGGAATGGGCTCAACTTAAATTCCCGCAAATTAACTTCCAAGAAATTATATATTATTCTGCACCCAAGTCACAAGAAACGTTAAAAAATATCGAAGATGTAGACCCTGAGTTATTAAAAACATTCGATAAATTAGGTATTTCGTTGACTGAACAAAAAAGATTAGCTAATGTAGCAGTTGATGCCGTCTTTGATAGTGTTTCAATAGGTACAACTTTTCAAGCCGAATTAGAATCATATGGTATTATTTTTTGTTCAATGTCAGAAGCTATTCAAAAACATTCCCAACTACTGGAAAAATATCTCGGAAGCGTTGTTCCAATGGGTGACAATTATTTTTCGGCATTAAATTCAGCGGTTTTTACAGATGGGTCATTTTGTTACATTCCCAAAGGTGTCAAATGTCCTTTAGAACTATCTACATATTTCCGGATAAACGAAAAAAATACAGGTCAATTCGAACGTACATTAATTATTGCCGAAAAAGATAGTCAAGTTAGTTATTTAGAAGGGTGTACAGCACCTCAATATGATGAAAATCAATTACATGCAGCGGTTGTAGAACTTATCGCTCTTGATAATTCTTTTATAAAATATTCCACTGTTCAAAATTGGTATTCAGGCGATGAAACAGGTTCAGGTGGAATTTATAATTTTGTGACAAAGAGAGGTTTATGTAGTGGTTTCAATTCTAAGATTTCGTGGACGCAGGTTGAAACTGGTTCATCGGTTACTTGGAAATATCCAAGCTGTATTTTATTAGGAAAAAATTCTGTCGGGGAATTTTATTCGGTTGCACTAACAAATAATTATCAACAAGCTGATACCGGAACTAAGATGATCCACATTGGACCTAATACAAGTAGTAAAATTGTCTCAAAAGGAATATGTTCTGGCAAATCTAAAAATACATATCGTGGTTATGTAGGAATTAATGCTAAAGCAATGGGCTCCCGAAATTATTCTCAATGTGATTCACTCTTAATCGGTAATTTATGCAATTCGAATACATTTCCTTTTATTTCGGTTCAAAATTCAACAACAAAAATAGAGCACGAGGCTACAACTTCGAAAGTTAGTGAAGAACAAATTTTTTATTGTCTCCAACGGGGAATTTCAACTGAGAAAGCGATAAGTCTTATTATAAGTGGCTTTTGTGACGAAGTTTATATGAATTTACCGTTGGAATTTTCATTCGAAGCCGATTATTTATTAACTTTAAAAATAGAGGGAAGTGTAGGTTAATGACGACTGAAAATTTAGTTCTAGAAATAAAAGACTTAAAAGCGTCGGTAAATAATATTAATATTTTAAAAGGTCTTAATTTGAAAATCTATAATGGTGAAATTCACGCTATTATGGGCCCAAATGGTTCTGGTAAAAGTACATTTTCAAAAGTTATAGCTGGGCATCCTGCGTATAAAATAGTAAGTGGTAATATATTTTTCCTAGGTAGTGATATAAGTGAACTTGAACCTGAAGAACGTGCACATCGCGGAATATTTTTGGCATTTCAATATCCTGTTGAAATTCCTGGGGTTACAAACGATGAATTTTTGATGCTTGCATATAATTCAAAGTTAATAGCACAAAATAAACCAGAAATCGATATGTTAAAAATGTATAAGATCTTAGCAGATAAATTGAAAATAATTGACATGTCAGAAAATTTTTTGACACGAAATGTCAATGAAGGATTTTCTGGGGGTGAAAAAAAACGCAATGAAATTTTACAAATGTTACTGTTAGAGCCTAAATTAGCCATCTTGGATGAAACTGATTCAGGTTTAGATATTGATGCTTTAAAGATTATTTCAGATGGTATTAATAAATTTGCGAGTACAAGTAATGCCATTATATTAATCACTCACTATCAAAGACTTTTAGATTATATTAAACCAAATTATATCCATGTAATGGAAAATGGTAAAATTATAAAAACAGGTGGGCCTGAATTAGCTAAAGAATTAGAATTAAAAGGGTATGATTGGTTAAAATAAGAGAATATTTATAAAAATAAACTTTATTTATTTACGAGATATTTATAATATCTTCTGTTCCAATACATTTTTAATATTGGGTAATTTACTAAAATAGTTAAATTATATGTATAAAATATTTAAATTCTTGTACCCAACGCGTATTCCTTCAACAGGTACTATTGAAGTGTCGTTAGATTCTCCCATTAATTCAAGCTCAATGTTTTTGGCTGATGCAGAAGTAGGAAAACATTTTTATTGGAATATTGCTGGATTTTTGGTCCATGGACAAGTTTTAGCTGTAATTTGGTTAGTTTTTATTATACTTTTAACGTTCTCTTTTTTAGGTACTCGTGAAACGGAACGAGTTCCACGTGGTTGGCAAAATTTTATGGAGTCCGCTTTAGACTTTATTACGGATATTGCTAAAAACCAACTTGGTGAAAGTTTTTACCGAGAGTGGGTTCCATTTATTGGTACGCTATTCTTATTCATTTTTGGTTGTAATTGGGCTGGAGCAGTAATACCTTGGAAATTAATTAAGTTACCTGAAGGTGAATTAGCAGCTCCTACTAACGACATCAATACTACCGTAGCATTAGCATTGTTAACATCATTTGCTTATTTTTATGCCGGTTTAAGCAAAAAAGGATTAGGTTATTTTAAACGTTATGTTGAACCACTTCCTCTTCTTTTACCCATTAATATCCTAGAGGACTTTACGAAACCATTATCTTTAAGTTTTCGATTATTTGGAAACGTTCTTGCTGATGAATTAACGATTTCAGTATTAACTTCTTTGGTTCCATTAGTAGTTCCTCTACCTATTATGTTACTTGGTATTTTTGCCGGCTCTGTTCAAGCTTTGATTTTTTCAACATTAGCTGCAGCATATATCGCAGAAGCTCTTGAATAAGAATAATTTGAAAACCTTTTTCTATAAAAAGTAGTTAACTGCAGATAACATTTATGTGTTTTTAACACCATATTTTTTCACGTAAAGATTGTATGATACAACTAGGTGTTTCACCTTACCTCTTCTTTTGTGAAGAAAATTTAATTTACATTTTTTAGTTAAAATTTATTATGGATTCTATTGTTTCTGCTGCTTCTGTTATTGCTGCTGGTTTAGCAATTGGTTTAGCTGCAATTGGTCCTGGTATTGGACAAGGTAATGCTGCTGGTCAAGCTGTTGAAGGTATTGCTCGTCAACCAGAAGCTGAGAATAAAATTCGTGGTACACTATTATTAAGTTTAGCTTTCATGGAAGCGTTAACTATTTATGGATTAGTAGTTGCATTAGCATTATTATTTGCTAATCCATTTAGTTAATAAATAAGTAAAACTATTCTCGTTCCAATATTTTTATAAGAACAAACAATAAATTATCAGCATAGATAAAAAGCAAATTGCTAGAGCTGTAGTCTCTATAGCTCAAATGGAAATGAAATGACTACGTTTACTATGAAAACCTGTTGTATGTTTTAAGATACAACTATAAAATCTTTTAAAGTGAAAATAAAACTGGAATTATAACTACTAGAGTTACAACTCTTTATTAAAACGTTGTTATTATAAATAAAATATTTGTGGTTCCTTTATAAAAAGACCCAGAGTAAAATTATTTTAAACTAGATAGATAATAAACGTCATTTACTTTTCTTGATTTTATCTGTTAATTCAACATTCTATAGATGTGAACTAACATAAAAATAATTTATTAAACTCTATATGATTAATTTCTCACTAATAATTTCAAGTTCAGCCATAGAGGGTCCTGGTGGATTATTCGATATTAACGCTACGTTACCACTTGTAGCAATCCAATTTGTACTGCTAACAATAGTATTAAATACCTTGTTATACAACCCGCTATTAACTGCAATCACAGAACGGAATGATTTTATTTTAATAACTCTTCTTCAAGCTGTTGTGACATTAGAAAAAGCCGACAATTTAACGGCTAAGTTTGGAAACAAATTGAAAACCGCTCGTCAAGAAGCCGAATTACAAATTACTAATTCACAAAAGACTCATAAAGAAATTTTAGAGCTTGAATTAGATCTTTCTCAAAAATATATAGATAATTTATTAGACACAATTACAAAAGATCTTTCTAATAAGAAACAGGCAGCTCTTAGTAGTCTAGATAATATCATTAATTCTTTATGTACAGAGATTGAAACTAAGTTATCAATCTAAGTTTTTGTCATATGTAATTTACTTTTTTAGAACAATACAGTTTATATAAAAACTACAAAACATGGAAAATTTTGATCAAATTTTTATCTTACTAGCCCAAGCTGAAGGTATTTCTTTTAATTTTGATATCCTGGAAAGTGGGCTACTCAATATTACAGCTTTAGTTGCTATTTTGATTTATGCAGGTAGAGAATTTTTGAGTCCTAGTTTAGAGGCTCGTAAAAACGAAATTAATAGTTCTGTCGAAGACGCTCAAGAAAGACGTGATGAAGCATTTCTAAATTGGGCCATAGCAGAAACACAACTCGATCAAGTATCAGTTCTTATTTCTGAGATTACAGACCAAACAATTCCGATTAAAAAGAGTTTACTTAACACGGCTGCAGCTCAATCAAAAAAAGATTTAACAGTTCGTTTTGCAAGAGCATTAGCTTTATTCCGCTCTAAAGAACAACAAATATTTTTAGAAGTTAAACAACAAATAATTTCACTAGTATTGAAGCGAACAGCAGCCCGAGCCCAACAAACATTTGCAAAAAAAGAAAGCGCATCGAATTTAATCAATGATGCTATCGATAAATTAGAAAAAAATTTATTATGAATACTAATACCTTTGCTTTAAAGATTACAGCGCCCTATGCACGTGCTCTTTATGATCTTACAGTTGATCGCGGTAATTTATATCAAATAACCAGAGATTTCCAAAGCTTGAAAACTTTTTTGGAGAAAACTGAAGAGTTAACCAATCTTTTAGAAAATCCCCTTATTAGTTTAGAAGTAAAGAAAAATGTTATTACTAAACTACTTAAGTATCAAGTTCACAAAGAAACGTTCGCTTTTCTAATGATATTATTAAAACGAAACCGGATTAATTTAATGCAAGCAGCTGTCAACAGCTATTTAGACTTAATTTATGGTACGGCTGCTATTAAACTAATTAACATATCAACATCGTACTCTTTTACGGGAAGACAACGACATAGATTGATACGTAAAATTAGAAAATTAACTAATGCCAAACAAATTAAACTTGAATTTGTATTAGAACCAAATCTCATTGGAGGCTTTTTACTTACTACGAACTCGAAAATGGTTGATTTTACTATTAAAAATCAATTACAAGAATTAGCTAAACACTTAGATAGTGTTTTGGAAATTTAAAAACAACTAAACTCTTTTATTAATTTTTATCTTAATAATATAATACAATGATAAACATTCGTCCTGACGAAATTAGTAGTATCATCCGTTCACAAATTGAAACGTATGATCAAACCGTTAAACCCGAAACTGTTGGTACTGTTTTACAAGTTGGTGATGGTATCGCACGCGTTTACGGTCTTGACCAAGCAATGAGTGGTGAGCTTTTAGAATTTGAAGATAAAACAATTGGTATTGCGTTAAATTTAGAAAATGACAATGTTGGTGTTGTATTAATGGGTGATGGTCGTCAAATTTTAGAAGGTGGAACGGTTAAAGCGACCGGACAAATTGCTCAAATTCCAGTTGGAGACCAGTTCTTAGGTCGTGTTGTTAATCCATTAGCAGTGCCAATTGATGGAAAGGGTGATATTGATAGTACAGAATCGCGATTATTAGAATCAATGGCTCCTGGAATTATTAGCCGTAAGTCAGTGTGTGAGCCTTTACAAACTGGTATCACATCAATTGATGCGATGATCCCAATTGGTCGAGGTCAACGTGAACTAATCATTGGCGATCGTCAAACAGGTAAAACATCAATTGCTGTTGATACAATCATAAATCAAAAAACGGAAAGTGTTGTTTGTGTTTATGTTGGTATTGGTCAAAAAGCTTCAACTGTTGCACAAGTTGTAAACGTACTTGAAGAAAAAGATGCGATGGCTTATACTATTATTGTTCTAGCAAGTGCTAATGATCCAGCTACATTACAATATATTGCTCCATATGCAGGTGCTGCTCTTGCTGAGTATTTCATGTATAATGGTAAAGCAACATTAGTAATCTATGATGATTTAACTAAACAAGCTATGGCTTATCGTCAAATGTCGTTATTACTTCGTCGTCCGCCAGGGCGTGAAGCTTATCCTGGTGATGTATTCTATTTACATTCTCGTTTACTTGAACGAGCTGCAAAACTTAGTGATGAACTAGGTGGTGGTAATATGACTGCTTTACCAATTATTGAAACACAAGCCAGTGATGTATCTGCTTACATTCCGACAAATGTAATTTCAATTACTGACGGTCAAATATTCTTGTCTAATGATTTATTCAATTCAGGTATTCGTCCTGCTATTAACGTAGGTATTTCGGTTTCACGAGTAGGTTCAGCAGCACAAACACCAGTAATGAAAAAAGTTGCCGGTAAACTAAAATTAGAATTAGCTCAATTTGCAGAATTAGAAGCATTCTCACAGTTTGCTTCTGATTTAGACGAAGCAACACAAAAACAATTAGCTCGTGGTACCCGTCTACGTGAGCTTTTAAAACAACCGCAAAATTCACCTTTATCAGTTCCTCAACAAGTTGCTTTAATTTATGCTGGGATTAATGGGTTTTTAGATGAACTTGCGGTGAGTGATGTTAAAAAATATTGTGCGAGCTTATTGGATTATTTGATAACGTCGAATCTTCCTTATCTTGCTACAGTAACAGAAACTCTTAAACTTAGTGAAGAATCTGAAGCTTCTTTAGTACAAGCCATCAAAGAGTCTAAAGAAATATTCATGAGTAGTTCTCAAAATACAGATTAAAGATTTATTTTTCTTGAGAACGTTTTAAATTAAATATAAGTTCACATATTTGGTAACCGTTTATAGATAGATTTAACTTTGTCAAATCTATCTATAAATGTTAAATAAAAAATCTAAATGAGAGTATTTTATTTTGATACTTTTACTGTTTCGAGAGTTTTTTACTCTTTATTTAAAAATAATGGTTGCTACGAAATGACAGAGTATCTAAAACATAAATTACGATAAACAATTCAAACTTTTAAATTTATATTATATCTATTATATAAATCCACTTTGTTGTTAAATAGATAAATATTTATTTATTCAAAGATTTTTTGTTATTAAATGACATTAATTATTTATCATTCTATGGATAAAAACGACGATTTCGAAAAACTACTTGATAATCTACCTCTTTTTGTTCAGCAAATCTTAAAGAACCATTCGCAGAAAAAGAAACTTTTAGAAGTTATCCTGGATTTGGGTCGTCGACCTGAAGCTCGTTTTGCAAAAGGGTCTGAATATCTATCTAGAAAGGTTATGTCGTGGCAAGACCTTGATTTTACTCTAAAACGTATTGGAAAATTTGACAACGATAATCGTGCTGGTATTGAACGAACATTACATCGCATAAGTTGTATTCGAAACCGCCAATCTATGATAAATGGGCTAACTTGTCGTATAGGACGAGCCGTTTTTGGTACTATATGTATTATTCGCGACTTATTAGAATTAAATCAGTCCATTTTAATTTTGGGTCAACCTGGTCGAGGTAAAACCACAATAATACGTGAAATTGCCCGTGTATTAAGCGATGAAATGCATAAACGTGTTATTATTGTTGATACATCGAATGAAATTGCGGGTAATAGTGATATTCCTCATTCGGGTATTGGAAGATCTAGGCGACTACAAGTACCTAAAACGGAGTTACAATCTCAAATAATGCTAGAGGCTGTTGAAAATCATATGCCAGAAGTTATTATTATAGATGAAATTGGTACTGAATTAGAAGCTTTAGCTGCTCGTACTATTTCAGAAAAAGGTGTCCAACTTGTTGGTACAACACACGGAAATAATTTAGAAAATCTAATAAAAAATCCTATATTAACAGATTTAATTGGGGGTATACAGTACGTCATTTTAAGTGATGAAGAAGCCAAAAAACGGAGAACTCAAAAAAGTATTCTTGAACGAAAAGCATCTCCTGCTTTTCAAATTGCTATTGAAATAAGCGAACAATCTCACTGGATCATTCATCAAAATATTCAAGACTCGGTTGATTTGATTTTAGGCAAAAGTTATTTTTCTACCCAAACCCGTAAATTAGAGACGAATAAAAAAATATATGTAGGTTACAAACAATTTTCATCAGATTTATTCACAATTTTTCAACATTCAAACTCAGATCAATTTTTACCGAATAATAGTTGGCGAATAATAAATTCGTACAACAAAATAGATTTGAGTTTATCGGGTGCAAAAAAATTTAGCATATATAATTTGTCATTTTCTAACAACTTAATTCAAGAAGCTTGCTATAATTCAAGAAAAAAATTTAGTTTTACCAACTTTGTCAAAAAGGCTGACATAATTATTGCTTTAAAAAAACATTTAAAACAAAATTTGAAATTAAAAAAATTGTCCAAACAATATTGTATTCAAATTTACGTTTTAGACCAAGGAAGTCTTTATCAAATAATCAAATTATTACAAGTTCTAAATAAATAAAGTCAGATCGATTTAAAAATAATTCCACTTTATTTTTAGTGCTATAAAGGACGAAGTTTGATAGATTAAATAGCTAAGGTTCGAGTCTGTTTAGCTTCTCTTATCGTTATTAGTAGTATTTTAAAAAAATTTTTAAAATACTTAATAATTATCTTAATATTTATGTATAATAAAGATTAACTAATACTTAAGTATTATATTAAATTAAAAAAGGAGGTTCTGTATATGGGTTCAGATTCAGACACTTATGAGAAACTAAGAGCAATAATTGCGAAACAATTAGAACTGGATGATGCGAGTGTAATTACCCCAGAAAGCACGTTTAACGGTGATTTAGAAGTTGATTCTTTAGATTTGATTGAATTAGTTATTTCTATTGAAGACGGATTTAGTATCGATATTGATGATACAACAGCTGGTAAGATTGAAACGGTACAAGACGTTATTAATTATCTTGAAGAAAAAATGGCTGAGTAACAAAAAATTAATTTTTAAATTATGCATTTTTTCATAATTTAAAAATTAATTTTTTAAACCCTTGACATTGATGAACCTCTGAGTTAATCTATATAGTATTACAGTTGGGTACAGGCTATTGGTTCAAACGCGGGATGTAGCTCAGTTTGGTAGAGTACCTGCTTTGGGAGTAGATAGTCGTAGGTTCAAATCCTGCTATCCCGATGTTTACCACTATTTTTAATAGTGGTATTCGACCGTAATAATCTATTTGAAATAAGAAAGTAATATTATGTTTAGTAAAATCTATAGCTTTTTAGGTGGGTGTCTAGAACTCTTTGTCAACTTTATGGGTATAAATACTCAAGAGAACAGAGAAGCGAGCGGGGGTATACGAGAAATTGACATGAAAGATGGTTTCGAATTTGGCGTCATAAATGCTATGAGTTATTTGGATAGCTTTCGAGGGGATCCTGTTCCTAATACACTAATAGACGTTTTTAGACCTAGTAATGCAGGAAATACGTTCGACACACACCCTCTTTTTAAATTTATTGAGGAAAATGATTTTGATTTCGCGAATCCTGACAATTCGTTAGCTTTTGTAATAAGTACGAAAGCTGTTTTGATACCAGACATAGTTTCAGAATTCTTACAACAGTCTTGTCACATTTATACTTACGATTTACAGTATACTCAGCTGCTTCTTGAGTGTCAAGCCTTTCTTTATCTTTTTTTATTACTATATCTTACGATTTGTAATTTTTATTCTCTTATGAGTTTTATTTTGTTTATTAATCCACATAGATATCCTTATGTTTTAATTACAACACTTGCTGAGCCCTTATTTCAAGCCTCAGAAGAATTGATACCAGGAATTGGTGGTTTTAATATAGGGTTTATAGTTGCGGTATCTCTTTTAACAGGGCTAATGAAATTTATAGGAGACATTGCATTTACGATGCCTTATCTCCCATCAGAAGCAGTTGAACAAACGTTTCAAAATGCGTCAGTTTATGTATTTTCAGGATTACCACAATTATGGTCTGATTTTGGTGTTCCAAACGAACTTCGTATGGATTGGTTTGACAAAGATAATTTTGGGATAATGAACTTTTATACGAAAATGTACCCGTATGGCAAACATGGAGTAACTTTTATTCCTCAAGATTTACCTAGAGTACAAGCGATGATAAACGATAACAAAATTGATGACGAAATTATTCTCAACGCTTTAAGGGATATAATTAAGTATCATAGATCTTTTTTAACAAACTAGTCAAAACACCAGTTAATTTAACTCTAAATTAACTGGTGTTTTAAAAAATAAAATTACTAATTTCATATACTTTGTGCCGATTTACTGATTTGTGGTGGAAAGTTGCCATAAATGCTTCATGTAAATTCCGGCTCGTGGGTAATTTTTGAAATTGCAAATTAACAAATTAACGGACAGTTTAAGAGAGTTTGATCCTGGCTCAGGATGAACGCTGGCGGTATGCCTTACACATGCAAGTTGTACGAGAATTTTTAATTCTAGTGGCGGACGGGTGAGTAACACGTGAGAATTTACCTTTAGGAGGAGGACAACAGTTGGAAACGACTGCTAATACTCCATATGCTTTCGAGTGAAATAGATTTATCTGCCTGAAGAAAAGCTCGCGGCTGATTAGCTTGTTGGTAAGGTAATAGCTTACCAAGGCGACGATCAGTATCTGGTTTGAGAGGACGATCAGACACACTGGAACTGAGACACGGTCCAGACTCTTACGGGAGGCAGCAGTGGGGAATTTTCCGCAATGGGCGAAAGCCTGACGGAGCAATACCGCGTGAGGGAAGA
>Ga0115008_10002715_pt1 | contig 14645 bp, 12 predicted proteins | sample FraStrMetagenome_FD_87164 | JGI IMG/M metagenome (GOLD analysis project Ga0115008, IMG submission 87164) | Marine eukaryotic phytoplankton communities from Arctic Ocean - Fram Strait ARC3M Metagenome | ecosystem: Environmental > Aquatic > Marine > Oceanic | place: Fram Strait | collected...
CCCAAAGCTACCGACGGCAGCATAGGTTTAAATTTTGATGACACGGGGAGATGATGTTGTTCCTCTTCGTCGTCGTCGAATATGTTCGCTTTGCTCCATCCATTTCGAATAGAGTCGCACAGTGAACATATTGCCTTGTCTGTGTGTCCCCAGAGGCATAACAATGCCACATGTGATGACATGTTTTTGTTGTCATCTTCATCGCAAAGAAGTGTCGATGAGTTAAATTGAACCGCAAGGGCTGTCATGGAGTCGCGTGGCAGAGTACCGGCACATTGCAACAAGACGGAACGGACGCGATGACAGTTGTTTCTCAATGTCGTATCGTCTTCGTAGGAATTATTTGACGATGATGCTTTGGCTAGTTGATCGAAATAGCGTAGAATTTCGGTCAGCGTTTCTTCATTAAACGATTCACATAAAAATGTGCGGGTTCGTTCGTGTTGTCCTTCGTTGATTACGTACGAGATCTGTACGTTGAAAGAAATAAGAGGTAAGATATTGATTGTCGAGAATGGTCGTAGAAAGACGTACCGATTGCCAAAGATTGCCAATTGTCTCCGCTATGGAAGCCATGAGGGATGTATTCGAAGCAACGAGCTCAAAGCTACTGCTGTTGTTGCCATGGCTAGTGTCTTTCGACCTTTCTCTATCATTCCCCTCTTCCTCCAATTTTGAAGAAATGCGACGCTTTTTACCGCCTTTTTCCGACCCTTCTTCTTCCTCTTGCTTCGATGCTTCAACAACACTGCAACTCAAACATTTCAACAACAACACAGCCAACTTCGCTACGCATCGGACGCTCACACATTTTTTCAAATTTCCATAAAATACTGCCGCAGCTTCCGGATTATTCACCAAAAATTGCAGTGTCCTTCTCACCTGTTCCGATCCCGTTATCGTCTCGCCCTGTGGAAAGTATGAATTGCAAATCAATTCTGTCAATGAAACCGCAACGCTACCATGTGGATACGGTTCATACTGCAACCGGTACAGCAAATCCTGGACGGGTACCACGTGATAGTACTTGATCCCTCGTACCTTTTTTACTTTATGCAGCATGCGGCACATCGAAAGTCGTACGGTTTCGCTACGATCGTGAATAATTTTCTTCCCCAAAAACTTGGGTAACATTTGTCTCAAGACCGCATGGCTGTGAGGTGCTGATTCCAAAATAGCAGCAGCTGCAGTAATGGCATGCGACCGCACCGCGATAGAACTTTTATCGTAGGCGCATTTTTGAAGTATAATCTGTAGTAGAAGTCGTATTTGCTCCGAGGGAATGGCATCCCAATACCGACCTAGGACTATAGCCGACGATTGTAGTGCTGCGATGCGTACAGAAGGATGTTCGTCTTTCAATAACTTTCCTAAAGCCTCAGTGGACTTATCAATGACCGATTGTGCCTCTTCCTGTTGTACATTATTATTACCACATAAAGGATTGTGCAAAGGAAATGTTTCTCCCAATACCATACATGCATTTTTGCGTACAGTGTGGTTAGCAGCATTTAGAGATCGCCACAAGATGGGAGATAGCATACGGTGCAGCATGGCATCGACGTCACGATTTTTCTTAGCATCGTAAAACGGTTTGAGGATATGATAGAGATTCTTGGATGTTGATGACGATTGGAGATGGATGGAGGCGTGAAAGAAGTGTGAGAGGATATGTTCTTCGATTGGGTTAATGATGGAGATGTTGCTGGAATTGTATTCCTTCCATGCTTTGAAATAAATATTACCATAAGCCTTTAAGGACAAAAACGTGAGATAATATTCTTGGATAATAATATCGCAAAGTTTAAATTGTAACATACTTTTATCACATTGACTTTATTATTCGGGATCTGAGCCCGAATCGCTCGATGCAAATCCAAAGTGAGCTCCTCCTGTCCCAATCCACTCAACAAAAACACAATAAATTTCCGTCCCGGTCCGTTAGCATTGCGTAAATACCACGGACTTGATACTGTCCTACAAAGCAAACTTTTCAAGTAACCAATACTTTCCTCATCTTCAAAATCTAACAAGTGCAGAGCATCGCGCATGTCATACATGCGACGCACGTCCGCACTTTGTGCCGCACCATCCAAGGACTTGACCAACAGGAGAGGAAGTAAGGAAGTTACGAGCAGGTCTCGACCGTGGAAGTTATGCCTCCACCAATATTCACAAAGATTGCGAATAGCAAGTTGGGCCTCGTAACCAAGTATATCGTTAGCACCTTCATTTTCTGTTCGGTCATAATCGTCTTTTAAATTGCCGTAAGTGGAACTTAAATCGAATAGCAGATCATGCAGGAGTTCTGCGAGACACAACGCCTCATCTAAAACCTTATTGCTTCTTTTCGTAACGTGCTTATGACCTTTTTGACGACGATCGGCCCCATCCTCACTCTCATTATTGCATTTACACGACAACAGTCCATCCAAATAAGCTTGGAGCATATGCGCACACGCCTTGATAAAGCACAGTGCACTTGCAATGGACAAATCCTCCGTTTCGCGTTCGGTCAGGAAATCATCATCTTCCTTCATAACATCATCATCACCATTATCCTCATTATCATCACATTCCAACGGAAGGTATTCCTCATTCTGCACAATACGTTCCATATCTCGAATGCATGCCGTAAAGAGCTTACGTAAAAATTTATTTTGAAATTTCTTACTCGCATCGTCTCTGGTGTGAATCGTACGTAAGGTATCGAGTACAGCTGCATGGTTATCTTTTCGTTGTTGCGGTTTTCCCGTATACATGAGGTGTACGAGGGATTCTTGTACGGTGGATGGCTTGTTGTTGGTGTTGTGATGATTGTTGTTGGCGTCATCGATGAGGTTGAGGAGGGTTTGTGACATGTCCGTTGCTGCTGCGGCTGCTGTTGTTGTTGAAGGGGTGGGTGGTTTCTTCTTGGTCATGGTTACAATTTCAATTTCAAATTTGAAAAATACCGGTGATGTTCAAAATTCAAACTGTGGAATTTGAAATTTTTTTTTGTGCATCGAGAGTGTGTAGAAAGTTGGAAACCAACGGGTTGGAAGGGGCTAAATTTGAATATAGACGTTATTATTTAGACGGTTGCCAATATCAAGCGCTCTTTTTCTCTATTTCACGTTTATTTTCTCTCACAATTTTTAAAAAAAAACTTTGATTTGCCCATTATTTTATCTCGGGTGCTCGACTGGACATCCAACAAATTGAACGATTTTTCAATCTTCCTCCCAATTTTGCATCGGAGAAATAAGATTTGTCCATCATCCATTCCTCATGCCACTCAATACGTGCGGATCCCTAAATTTATTGATAGGAAGTAATGATGGAAATCCAGAGGTTCATGAGGATGATCCATCTTTGACAAAAAGACGATCCACGCGCCTGAGAAAAAAGCAGAAGACTGTCGATGAACAAAAGGAAAGAATTGAAAAAGAAAACGTCTGTATTTCTAATGGGGTAAGTAGATCAAAACATGATCGCGGGGGAAATGCAGTCTCCAAAATAAATGAGACTTCACAGAAAAGACTTTGCCAACAGTCAGTAAAGCGGAGATTGCTTACAGACTTGGTTGGTGGCGAAGACCTCAAGCAAGGAAGTATTGGTAGCAGTAACAAGCAACAGCAAAAACAAGATTCTTCCCTTTCTACTTCATCTACCTCTGTTGTAGACGAGAAATGTGCGGAATATACGAAGAGAAAGAAAAGATGGAAATTACAGTGCTTTGATATGAAACATTCAGAGTTGCTTGGAAAGGGAAAGTTTGGGTATGTGTATCGAACGCAAGAACGAACAACTAAAAGGTTCGTTGCATTGAAGATGATTGCAAAATCTCAGATTTTGAGTGGTGGTAGTGATGGGATTAATGTGGTCTTGTTGCGACGGGAAATTGAAATTCAAAGTCGATTGCGGCATCAAAATTTGCTTCATATGTATGGGTACTTTTGTGATGATAAGAATTGTTATTTGATCCTAGAGGAGGCCAAGATCGAGTTGTTTAAACTTATGCATAAAAATGGAGGTACTTTAAACGAAGAACAATCAGCCGGCTATGTCAAGCAGGTTGTTGTAGCTATACAATTTCTTCAAAAACGGTATCTGATTCATAGAGATATCAAGCCGGAAAACATACTTATTGGGAAGGATGGGCTTGTTAAGCTTTCCGGTACGATTATTTTACTTATTGTAGAATCGTTATATTTCGTAATAAGCTTTTCCTCAAACAAGTAAATTTTGCTGGGTTCCTTAACATTCAAAATAGATTTTGGGTGGGCATGTCATGCACCTCCTCCGAGGAATGAACGAACGACTTTATGTGGTACACCAGAATATGTTGCGCCAGAAATGCTCACCGTCAAGAAATACGATAACAAGTGCGACAATTGGTCAATTGGTGTGTTGGCATATGAGATGGTTATTGGTAGAACACCCTTCTTTATCAAGAAGTCAAAGAAATATGATGATCTCGATGCCCGTGCTGCAAAGAAGAAATTGAATGCTGCCATTTTTGAAAAGGTTAAAGCCTTTACTTCCGTTGAAGACTCCGTGATCGAACACTTTTTGAGCAATCAAACGTCTGCTTTTCGTCATTTCATTCGGAATGTTTTGAAGGCACAACCTACCAATCGCTTGTCAATCGATTCAATCTTGAAATTGCAGTGGTTAAACGTCTGTTGGAATAATTCTTCCGAAACTAGCAATATAAAATAACTAAGGCGTTTAAAAGTTCCCTATATTGTTGATGGAAATCCGTATGGACGAGAATTTGACCTGACATATCTGTGTTAATCTCGTTTTTTCAAGTTTTTTACTGAGTAAGATAATCGTAGAGAATCACGAGACCGGAATCATTGTACAACGCTTTTCGATGATGACAAGTACACAGATGAGATTTAAAATACTATTCAGTCCTTTTTGGGTGAAAATGGCCATATTAATACATGTAGATTGAAACGTTGTGTCTATCTTGGGGACAATCATATACCGATAGCATTTGAAATCCAGAGATTTGTAAGTTTTCACATTATAAGCGCAATCAAGATCCATTACCTACGGTAAAACTGATATAGATAGTGTCAAGAATGACTACAAAATACCTCCACGAAATAGAATATGAATTTATCATTTGGTTACGGTCATTTCACCCACTATTTTCATATTACTTCAAATACTGTTGGTTTGAGACAGAGCAAACCGAAAAAAAGAGTATTTGTTGTGTGCAATCGAAAGAAGAGCGATGCAGATCCATTGGTTATTGCTTCACACGTACTGGATATTACCTCTCCTTATTTTTAGAATTTGGTTTAACTAATTTTCAATTTCATACAAAGTCATCAACAATCAGATGCGAAAGTAACTGTTTTGATGCAATCGATTGTTCCAAAACTAATTACAATCATTACATCTCGACGGGTGGTAAAGCTTCAAGTGGAATCAAATCTCTCGAACCAAGCATCAACGGAATAAGAAATAGAACTGGAATCAAACTTATAACAATGTACGCAATAACACGCGTTTGCTTTGGGTCATTACTCATCGTCAAAGTCTCTTCAAGAATTTCACCTTGACTCAAAAATGGAGCTACCTGTTGGGAAACACTTCCTACGCCTCTCGACACTTGCTCCTCTTCTTCATCGTCCACCAACTCAACGATTTCAGTTTCCAAATCATTAGCCGCTCTCAACGAAAATATTGCTCTTTTCGAACCAATAGATATTCCCTGCGTGCATGATGGTACAATACGACTGTGTAAAATCCTATTCTTAGTTACGAGATTTTCCCCTCCTCCTCGAAATGATGGGTTTAAGAACGACGCGCCTGCTGCCTCAACAATAATGTACGCAACTACTAATTTCATTAATTTAAAAACACTCATCGATCCTCTCTATTTATTCCAGTGTAGGTATTAATTTTAGGCCACAGATACAGATAATGCGTGTGTGTGTCGGTCAGAAAATAGGGGAACTGGAGGTCTGCTCTGAACAGAAACGAAACAAACAACCATCAGTGACAACTTTTCTCGTGTGTGCACGTCAGCATCCGTATGAGTAACGACCCAGAGTTCGGATACAATTCGGGTAAAGAAGTGAGAGTCAGCTGTGGGTGTTCCCATTGCGGCAGTGCGTTGAGTACACATACCTCGTACGTGTCAGACCAAAGGCAAAACATACACACACACACACACATCCAACGATGACTACTACGAGTACACCTACACATCCGTCTCTCGTGTACGAGTACGAGAGGAAACATTACAAAGAACGCCAAAACCTCCCACACATTTCTCTATCTTTTCTTGTGAAGCCCTTCCATCCCTTCCATCCCTTCCATCCTTCTTCTTCTTATCTAATCACAACAAAACGCTACAAAACTAAACGACGTTCAATATGAAATTTTCATCCGTAGCAGTTCTCATGGCTTGCACCATGACCACATCAACGTATGGTTTTATTGCATCCAGTAATAGACAAAGTAGAAGCACTGCTGCCCCATTCCATCTTTCTCACTTTACAACAACAACGACTGAGAAGAAACAGAAACGTAATGTTGCCGTACGACATTGGACCAGCACAAGTACGGTAGCCACCTCCCAAACCATGCAATTGCAAATGGGATTGTTGGATGGAGTGGAATCTTTTAGTACAAAGTACGATGCCAAGCAGCTTGTGAAGGAGAATGAAGCGTATCTTCAAAAGTTGAATGCTCGAGTAGAGAAAATTAATGCACTCGAACCGTCCATTGAAGATTTGGGTGATGATGAACTTATGGAGAAAACTGCTGAATTTAAAAAGCGTGTTCAAAATGGTGAAGATGTTTTGGAAGAGGTGTTTGCGGTTGTTCGTGAGGCAGCTTGGAGGGTACTGGAGCAGCGTCATTATGATGTTCAATTGGTTGGAGGGATGATATTGAATGATGGGAGATTGGCTGAAATGGCAACGGGTGAAGGAAAGACGTTGGTATCAACATTGCCGTGTTATTTGAATGCTCTCACAGGCAAGACATCGTTTGTGATTACGGTGAATGACTATCTGGCCAAGAGAGATGCAGAGAAGATGGGACAAGTACATAGAGCTTTGGGTCTTAGTGTAGGACTTATACAAAGTAACATGGATGAAGAGGCACGGAGAAAGGCGTATTCATGTGATGTTGTGTATGTAACTAATTCCGAGCTTGGATTTGATTATTTGAGAGATCACCTTGCGCTCAGTCCACAGGGTACTGTGTTGCCGCCATGCATGTCTTCTGAGAATGGTTTCGATGGGTTTTGTGTAGTAGACGAAGCAGACTCTGTATTGATTGATGAAGCGCGAACCCCATTAATAATTAGTAAACAGGTTCCAGCTGTTGCAAACCGATATGCAACTGCTAATACGCTTGCTGCCGCATTGCAACGGGATGTGCACTATAAGGTGGACGAAAAGAACAAGAATGTTATATTGGACGACGCTGGTTATAGAGACTCGCAGAACGCGCTTGGAGTGGATACTTTGTTCGAAATTGCTGCTAATGGTGGAGGTGCATGGATCCAATACATTACAAACGCGCTTAAGGCAAAGGAGTTGTTTACTAAGGATGTTGATTATTCTGTATTAACCGACGAATCTGGAATGAAGGTTGGGGTTGGAATTATTGATTCTTTCACTGGTCGTGTTTTGGATGGGCGTCGCTGGTCCGATGGGTTACATCAGAGTATCGAGGCGAGGGAGGGTATCAATGTGTCGCAACAAAGTCAGGTGATTGCGAAGGTGACGTATCAGGTAAAAGGCTTAGTTTTCAAAATCTTATCAATAAAAGAAACTCACTCAACTATCTGCGTGTTTCGAATTTTTCAAGTCACTATTTCGTCAGTTTACAAGACTGTCGGGGATGACAGGGTAACGTGTTTTGTGTCCTTTCATTTGCACTGATTCACCATCTAATTCTAACTTTCAATTTACAGAACTGCAATGTCTGATGCAGATGAATTTCTAACTACGTATGGTCTAGCAGTGACACCTGTGCCTACAGCACTCCCTGTTGCTCGACGAGACTATCCCGACGTTGCATTTAAGACGAGGAAAGCAGCAGATGAAGCAATGGTGAAAGAGATTGTCAATGTTGGCGGCGGAAAACCTGGCGGCAGACCTTGCTTGGTCGGGACTACATCTGTAGCAAAGTCAGAGGAAATCGTTTCAGAACTTGCTGAGGTTGGTGTGAAAGCCGAGTTGCTCAATGCCATGCCTAAGAATGCAGCGAGAGAATCCGAAATTGTAGCTCAAGCAGGAAGGCCAGGCGTTGTTACAGTTGCCACAAACATGGCTGGGCGTGGTACGGATATTTTGTTAGGAGGATGTCCTTCGACAATGGCACGCTTACAAGTTCGCTCAACACTCTTGGCAAAAAGCGTACTGGCAAAGGATGAACTAGAAAAGTTACCACCTTCTCCAGACACATCGTACTATCCATGTGAGCTCAACGAGGACATTGAATTTATGCTGTCGGACGCAGCGGCCAGTATAAAGAAACAATTTGGTGACAAACTCTCAGCTTTGGAGTTGGAGGAGGCGCTCACAGTTGCCACAGATACCACTGAAGCCGAGGATGATCCATTCCATATTGTTAAACTCCGCGATACCACGGAAGCAGTTATGGAATTATATAAATCAGTTCTATCTAGTGAGAAGGAGACAGTTCAAAATATGGGAGGACTTTATGTGATGGGTACTAGTCGACATGAAAGTAGTCGTATCGATGGACAGCTTCGTGGCCGTGCCGGAAGACAGGGTGATCCTGGAACATCGCGTTTCTTTTTGAGTTTTGAGGATGATATGTTTGTATTATTTGGTGGCGATGGGCTCAAAAATATATTAAAAACTTTCCGAGTGTCTGATGACATGCCCGTTGAAGCCCCTCAAGTTACCGAGGCATTAGACAAAGTCCAGGCAGCTGTGGAGGAAAAATATCAAGAAATTCGCGAACAGATATTAAATTTTGATGAAGTATTGAATTCTCAACGAAAAATTATTTACGGAAAGCGACAAAGCGTCTTGTTCAGTTCCCTGCAGGAGATGTTGGTTCTGTTCAAACAGTACAATGCAGAGACAGTGAAAGATATCGTTCTAGCACAGGCGACTGATGGTGGCATGAATGTTGACAAGTTAATACAAAAGGTCGTCCAGTTTTTCCCACCTGCTGGAGCCCTGTTGACCAAAGCAGATTTTGATGGACTAGATGCGAATGGTGCATTGACCCTTGTTACTGCAGCGGTTGATGAAGTATTTGATGCAAAAGTTTCTGAATACGATGAGAAAGCGATTGTGAGTAATTTCGTGATTTTTGGTACTCTATTTGAAACCGAAAACAAACATTTTTCTTACTTTTGTAGGCCAATGGACAAGCACCTATGTCTCTCGCTAGATCAGCAAATTACATAACTCTCGTGACTATGGATAATGCCTGGAGTGAACATTTACAACAGATGGAAGATCTGAAGGAAACAGTAGCCCTTCGTAAGTTTAAGGGAATTGATATTGTTCAGGAATATCAAGAGGAGGCATTCACTCTTTTCGAAGGACTTGAAGACAAAATTAGACTAAACACTGTTTACTCTTTATGGCAAAGCCTGGTCACAGCTACTCAACCTTCTGCAGCAACCGTTTGAGATATTTGTGATCTGAAAGAAATGTATGTTTGAGAGTCTTGAACTTTCGAACTTGGTCGTGATCATTCAAAAAGCTACTAAGATTTATTTTCAATTTAACCACTTTAAGCAGTAACGAAGGTTTAATGGCATCATTGTAACACCTCTTCTACTATTTTCAACTATTTATAATTCTTAACATAGTTCGCCGTTTGTTTTTGCAAAAACCTGAAAGTAGTCCATGTGATTTTCTCATTCTGATCTTCTTACACTTCCTCCGAGGCAGAAAATGTCAAGAGAGAATAAAAAGTTATTGTTTCCACGGCATCGACTTGATATATTTTTCATCTTGTTTAGGAGGCTTAGATGGCATTTTGGCGTCAATAGGTTCCTCATACTCTAGTCCAAGCTTTCCTTGCCGAAACAAAAACTCTTCATGATTAGCTTTCATTCTCCTATACTGACCCCATGCCTTGTATAAAGCATTCTCTTGTGCTCGCACTCTGGTTGAATCACTTTTCTTTGAAACATATTCACCGTGCTTTAAAGTTGTAAGTTCATATCTAACACCCTTCACTGGCAAGTTAAGATCTGCCTCTTTGATATTCCCCCCTCTAACAGGAATAATCTCCGATTCCTCTATACCCTCCATTAAAATTTCTTCATTGTCTTTTACGAAATGAACTCTCTCATCTTCACCCACGGAAGGATCATACAGTGGGTACAATGCTCCAATTTCACGAAGTTGTTCCAATTGTGAATCAAGCGGTAGCCGCATAAATTCGTCGTACTCCTCTCGTTGAATTCGTTCTTCTTCGCTCTCACCTTCTCTCCGTTGCATAGAATTTGTTGCATGTGCTTTTCGCAACTGATTAAGAATGAACTCCGATTCAGTATCATCAGCAAGGCTTGTCCAGAGCGACAATCGTTCTTCCTTAGACAAATGTAAGTTGTACAATATGTCATTCTTGACGTCCTCAATACTATGCTTATCGCCTTTTGAAAAGTTAGGGTCAAGCGACATGTATTCATCAACCCATCTCTGTAGAAAAATAAAACAAAAATAAATGACAACGCAACTAAGCGAAACAACAAAATGGAATACTTACATCGAATTCATCCTTGTCATCGTCAGACCATGCTGAATACGGCGTCTGCGTATTTTTCTTCTGCCATATATCAATTTCTTGGGTCATCACGTGAAGTTTTGCTTTATTAACTTCATCGTTGTCCAAGTCATAGCCATCATCATCGAGGGAGTCTGCACCTTCCGTCTTGTCACTATTATCCCACAAGCCAAACTCATCATCACTTTTGCTACCTAAACTGGCAAGAAGTTCGTCGATAGTAGCATCGCGTTCTTTATTGAGTTCTTCACTATCTAACTCGTCCGAATCATCTTCGATAAAGTCACCATCGTCCTCCTCCCCTTCGTCATCAAAGACTTCTAATGTTTCAGGGAACAAAGCTGAGCGAACCTCAATTACATCCCTTGCCTGAGAAAACGATTCACCTTGAAGGATTTCTTGCCATGTCTTCTCCGAAAGTTCGAGAACATCAATCGCAATCCAATGGTCAAGTGCAGTGGACGCACCGACGGTCCATCGCTGATATGGAACCTGTTTCAAATAGTCACCGAACTGTGCCATTGCTTCCGCAGCTTCAGCTTTACCGAAGAAAAGTGTTGGTTTAGCCATATAATCAGCAATCTCATCAGCAGCAACTTCCGCAGCTTTTTTCAACATCTCATCCCGCTTCTCTTTCGCACGAAAGTTCTCCTTACGGGTTTCCTCCTCAATCAACTTCTCTATCAAATCCACACTCTCATCTTCCGACATACCAGGACTCTTGCTCAACATTTCATGCTGTCGAAGGGCAAAATCATACGCAGGACCGAACAACTTCTTATCCTTCACATTATCCAACCCATCCACTCGTCTCGACCGATTCACAAACTCCCCCAACAAATCCACCTCATCCATCATCATTTCCGCCCGCTGTTTCTGCTGCCTCAATCCATTCCTCCTCATATACGCCTTGACATACTTATCCGTAGGCAGCTTAATCTCAAAGTCTTTCATACTTTTGTAGTCCGGTATTGGTTGATCGGGCAAGGGAGGATTCAGCGATAATATTTCATAACACTCCGGATCAAATTGTTTTGGATATATTCCAGTCTTTCGCTGAAGACGCATGTACGTGGTTATGGGCAGTCGCGTCCTATTGAGCATCTTTCGCATGCCTTCACTTCCGTACCCCATGATTCTTTAATGAATTGGTTTTGGTTTTGGTTCAGTTGGTGATGAATATGTATTGGTCGTTGTCGTTGTAGATACCGGTAATTAGAGAGATGTGAGCCAATATGTGAGCTATGGTTATTAATACTATTTTTTGATTTCGAATTTGACTCTTTGATTTTGTCCTGAGTGCGACAAGGCAGCAATCATAGTAAAGTCGTCTCATGGGAATGTGCAAGAGATTGTTAATGTATATCAGGAAATACATGAAAACCGATCATAATGTAGACTGTTCAAGTACGAACTTTCATTGCAGGTCACTCGACGCCACACATCATTGCGACTTGCCCATATACATATAACATCACACACCAACACCATTTACATGAGAATGAATGTCTCACAAATTTACAATACATATATTCAAAAACATTCACCCAGTATGATTTCTTTCGACACCAAGAGAAGATGCTACCACCTTATTCACAGATGAGCGTGGACAGAGGTACTTGCCACAACACTCATACTCATCCCATACGTGAGGGATGTCATCTTCTTGTGTAAAATATGCACGAAAACATCGATAGTTCTTTCCAAGAAAGGTGAGTGAGTAGAGAGGGAAACCTTTCAATGCTTCAATGTGTCATGCTATGAGTCTGAGTTTACACACCCATGGCGTGTGCAACGAATTAGTATGTAAAAATACAAATACCTGGGTTGGTCATCCCAAGCTGGCTGCGAGTATGCTCCACCTTACGCCTTCGTGCGTGAGCCGGTGTACGACGACTGGATTTTCCGGCAGACCCCAAATGGAAACCCCAGAAGATTAAAGTGGGCGTTGGTTGAACGTGAACTTGTTCATGGACCCTTCTGCCTCGGTAGTATGCAAGCTCGATTCGGTCCAGGAGGTCCTCTGTACACATGGCTATGGAATGGATCGATGAGTTTTTCTACCAGACAACGCTTCAATGTTATCAAATGAACATGTATCTAGAGCACGTTCTAAAACTAATTTCTTTCGTTGTGATCTACAGGCAGTCAGTTAAAATTGGGAAAGGCGCTGAGGTGTGCCAAATGGTCTATATGTGGTACCGGGTATATGGTTTGGGGATCGACTTGCGTGCCAAATTTTCCGCAGTTGCATGTGTCGACTTCACATGTCAATACTGAACCAAGACGACAAATTTCTACCAACTCGGCCACAATTTTTTGTTGAATCTTTCATATTGTGAATGAGAAGCTATACAGTGTGCAAGAAGAGACCAAATCAATAGAAGAATCTAGTCACGGAGATATTTTTCACCATAATTGACAACACCCGTTCGAATATGTAGCAACATCGTTTTAACTTCTTCATCTGTCATTTACATTAATATTTGTTTATTGAAGGAATCACGATATTATGCACTTTGATTTACAATTAAAACAAAACAGAAATACCTTGGTTCAAGGATTCAAAATCAAATAGTTATGTCTATATGGTATGATTGTTGATAAGCAATAAATTCGTGGATTAGTGACTAATTTCTGTGCCTCATTATCTTTCATCTTCACTTTTCTCACGTTTATGAAGAGAGCCGTCACGATGTTTGCTAATGGTACCTAATCTGCTTACGTTCGTCTTCAAAAGAGGACCCGATTGCAAATTGTTGACGCTGTAGGTTGCATTAGCGTTTCTCTAGATAGCTTTATTTTTCGTTTCGATTGCTGATGAAAGTTATGTTCAGTGACTAAAAAGGCACTATTATAGGAGTGTTCAGGATGTGGGTAAGATCATTGTTTGCTCTTATAAACATTACAAACCTAATCAATACATTTGTCGTAGGGAATGGATTCGTGTAGTTCTGCAGTTAATCATCTCTAGGTGGTGCTTCTTTCGTACATATTCCCCGGGTCGTGGCTCATTTTAATTTTCAAATACCGGGGGTCAGGATGTTTCTCAGAAGAAGACAAAGCATTTTCACAGTTTGAAATCTTTTTCAAGCCTCGCAATATACCACTGTTTCAATAAACCTTCAACAAGATCAGCATTTTCTAGTTTTCACTTGATCTTAGAATCATAGACAATAGAAAAGTATTTACTCCGAACTAATTGATACCAACAATACAACTCCACATTGGAACTTAGGCGGTCATTCATGTCGATAATTCAGCTCCCAGATTTAAATCAACTTCTTGTCCGACAAGCACATTTTTATTTTTCTCCCAAAAGTGATACTTGAACACGCCTTCACCAGTTGTGTGTGTTGTCCATCGATTCAAGATCTGAACACAGTCCAACAAGCGCTACATGTAAGTAATAATACGGTACACTGTACATGGTTACCAGTTGCCAGACATGGTCTACATGTTACATGTATGGTTCTCGTACCTTTCACACAAGAGAGAGTACATGTATGTGTTTCCCTGTGTAACAAACCCAAAGCTCAAGATTCACGCTTTCTCTTTCATCTATTCTATTATATAAACTGTACATGTGTACGCGAACCCTGGATCATGCACATGTCACATTTCTACACTCTCGTAAGCTGGTATGTACATGTATGTAATATATTCTTCAACAAGAAACGAACCAGCGTTACTGAAAAAGAAACCTCTACGATTCTTACATGTATATTTAATACACGTAAGTTGAACACAAGGTTCATGGTACCGTTACGAGAGAACGGGTACAATGTTTCGATCATATAACAACTGCTACTACTCCTCTTCCGAACCTGTAACTGATGAAGAGGATGAGTTGTAACTACAAAGTAATTTATACCTGGTACAAGAGTAGAAGTTAATAAAATAAA
>Ga0115008_10002717_pt1 | contig 14641 bp, 12 predicted proteins | sample FraStrMetagenome_FD_87164 | JGI IMG/M metagenome (GOLD analysis project Ga0115008, IMG submission 87164) | Marine eukaryotic phytoplankton communities from Arctic Ocean - Fram Strait ARC3M Metagenome | ecosystem: Environmental > Aquatic > Marine > Oceanic | place: Fram Strait | collected...
AAATTCCCTTTCTCGATCAGCCCTTGGTTTTATGCTAGGTGGCGTAGTTTCGTGTATTTGGTCTGCGTGCCGCCTGCGAGTTGGCAGCGCACTGCGTTGGCCGCCCATTAGCGCGGCGTTATCTTCCCAGTAAATTAAAGTACATTGGAGCATTGACCTAATATGCTTGAGCTGACTCTCTTAGCAAATGCCATCTGGTTTGGAATGGGCTTTCACCTATTCGCATTACGCAGCAACATATTTGCAAAAATACTGGTATCGACAGCGCATCGCGAAACGCCTACCTTTGATGTGCTTGCCGCCACACTGCCTTTTTTAGGTGGGTTTAATCTTTCCCTGTGCGTATTAAATTTGTTGTTTTTGATCAATGTCAGTTTTTTCCCAGAAGACGAGCAAAAAATAATTTTATTTACCGTCTTCGCGTTAGCGTATGGTTCACAGTTTGTTTCCAATATTCCCATTGCTTTCGATAACCTAAAAGGTAGAGGTTTGTGGCAAATAAAAGGTTTAATGCGCTTTATTTTTATAACAGACTTTGCGCTAATGGCCGCAAATTTAGCGCTTGTTGTGACATTCGCATGGTAAAAGACCACAACCAGGCTAGACAAAATCGCCGTGCGCACCGGTCGCTCTAGCTCGCCACTGCTTGCCGGGCTAGGGCTAAAATGAAGTTTCTAGCGCCCGAAGTGTATCAGCCAAAGTGTAGATCGCGCTTCGTATCGTTAGCTAGCAAATTATCAACGATGCTCCCACACGCCCGTATCGAGCACGTAGGGGCATCGTCGATAGACGGCGCGCTATCTAAGGGTGATTTAGCTATTTTTGTGGGTGTTAAAGCCGGTAACCATCAGCAAACGGTGAGGCTCTTAGACGCTGCAGGGTATACGGTTAAATTGGATACCCATAGAGATGAGTCGCTGTGCATGTTGGAACACGCAGACAATGATGTGGCGCTGCAAGTAGTAGCCAATGGTTCGCAGTATGAATACTTTATTACATTTCGAGATGTTCTGAATCGCGATCCTAACTTGGTTAGTCAATACAACGCCCTTAAAAACCGACATCAAGGCGCGAATGCTTCAACTTACAGGTTGGCTAAATCAAAATTTATCCAAGGCGTATTACTCAAGGTATAACACGTTTATCAATCGGAACATTTTTGTCAATAATGGGGCCAGCAATAATGGGGTCAGAGTGGCAATAATGGGATCAGAGTATTATCAAGGTGATTTCAGCAGGTTCGGTGCGCTAATAGCGAAGTACCATTCACAACTAACATTAATTAAACCCCCACCCATTGATGGGCTATTTCTGCGCTTTTTATTGGGCAGGCAAGGCAATGCTCTAACCGCCCCCTGGGTTAGACATTGCGTTAGACATTCAGCGCAGAATTTTTGATCGGTAGCTGGCGGATGCGGTTGCCGGTGGCATTAAAAATCGCGTTGGCAAGCGCTGGCGCAATCGGCGGTGTGCCGGGTTCGCCCGCGCCGCCCATGGCTTCGCCGCTGTTAATAATGTGCGTTTCAATGGCCGGCGCCTTAGACATTCTGACCGAGGGGTAGTCGTGAAAGTTACTCTCTGCGACCGCGCCGTCTTTGATGGTGATCTCGCCGTACAGCGCTGCGCTTAAGCCATAAATAATACCCGATTCTATTTGCGCTTTCATTCCGTCCGGCGAAATCGCGTACCCCGCATCAATCACAGCTACCACGCGGTCGACCGATAGATTCCCATCGTCGACGGTCACCTCAACCACCTCTGCGACGATCGATCCAAAACTCTCTTGCAGCGCAATACCTCGGCCACGCCCAGGCGCGAGGGGGGTGTGCCATTGCGCCTCGGTAGCGGCTTTTGTTAACACCGCGAGTTGTCGCGGCAGGTGTTTAAGCCGCGTCGCGCGATACGCATAGGCATCCTGACCCGCAGCAGCCGCCACTTCGTCTATAAATGACTCGGTAAAAAACCCATGCTGTGAATGGTCTACGCTGCGCCACGCACCCAGCGGAACGTGGGTGGGGCTGGCGACATGGCCAATGTCTTTAGCCGCAACGGTGTAGGGGATCACCGGTGCTTCTACAGGTTCCATTTTGCCCGCATAGGTGTTTTCCCATGCGGTTAGGTTACCGGCGCTATCGAGCGCCCCACGAAAACGGCTGTGCACAGCCGGGCGGTAAAAGTCTTGCTGCACGTCTTCTTCGCGCGACCAAATCAGCTGCACGGGCCGCCCCACCTTTGCCGCTAGCTGCGCAGCCTGCACCGCATAGTCCGGTAGAGATTTTCGGCCAAAGCCGCCGCCCATAAAGCAGTTGTGCAAGGTTACATTGTCAACCTCAAAACCTAGCGAGTCTGCAACCGCTTGGCGAAAACTCAACGGGCTCTGGCAGCCGATCCACATTTCGCAAAAGCCGTCTTTAACCGAGGCGGTGGCATTCAGTGGTTCCATGCAGGTATGGGCGAGATAGGGAACGCGATAATCTGCCTCTATCACCTCGGCGGCAGATGCCATAGACCCAGCCACATCGCCCTCTGACAGATCGGGTTGGCGATCGACAGCGGCGCTAATATCGCGGTCAAATTGAGCATAAATAGTCTCGCTCGACACGGCATCGTTGTCGGTAGCGCGCCACTCAATATTTAGTGCGTCCATGCCGGTTTTGGCTTGCCAGTAGCCATCGGCAACCACCGCGACGGACTCTGTAGACGAGAAACTGCCGATCAATGCGCTGACGTCGGCAGCAGGCAGCCGAACAACGTCTACAACCCCTTTGATCGAACGGGTCAGGGTGTCGTCAATACGTTCGACGTCTCCACCAAAAGTGGGTGCACGCTTGACCGTGGCATAGAGCATATTGGGCACCCTGACATCGAGCGCAAAAATAGCAGAGCCATCGACTTTGCTCGGCAGGTCGTGCCGTTGCACGTGGCGGCCCATGATCTTATATTCATCGGGGGTTTTTAAGGTCGGCGATGCGGGGGGTGTCATGGTTGCAGCCGCGGCCGCAAATGCCGAGTAGGGCGCGCTTTGCCCGGTTGCTGTGTGCGTCATCTGGCTGTTGCTGGCGACCACCTCCTCGACCGGTACCTGCCAGGCTTCAGCGGCTGCATTACGCAGCATTTCTTTGACCGCAGCACCTGCAACGCGCATGCCATAGGCACCGGTGGTGCGCACGCTGAGACTGCCGCCGGTAATCTGTAGGTCAAGCGCTTGGGCGGTGCGGATGAGAACGCCATCCACCGTAGGCACCACAAAGTCTGGCATGTCGACGCCAGCCAGCAGCATGCCTTTACCCATCGAGTGGTTGGCAAACTCGCTAATCGCCGGTGCCTCTTCAAATCTGACCAGGATCCAGTCGGCATCCAGCTCATCAGCAAGCATCTGCGCCAGCGCTGTGCCAGCGCCCTGGCCCATTTCTGAGTGGGGAACGATGGCCGTAACGACATTATTGCTGTCGAGCTTGACCCAGGTATGGAGCAGCGTTTCGCTGTCATCGGTGACGTGTTTGGCCAGTTGGCTGGCGCGATTGCCCGGCCGAATCGCAACCCCGACAACCAGTCCACCGCCGGCGATAACACCGGCGCTAATAAACCCCCGTCGCGTCCACTTACCCACGGGCCACCTCCTTAACAACATCAGCAGCAACCGCTGCGGGTTCAAACTGTTGCACCCCAGCTGCGGTCTTGATGGCTTTGCGGATACGGTCATACATACCACAGCGGCAAATATTGCCCGCCATAGCGGCATTAATATCGGCATCTGAGGGCGATGGATTGTTGGCTAAGAGCGCCGCTGCAGACATTAGTTGGCCCGACTGACAGTAGCCGCATTGCGGTACCTGCTCGTCGATCCAGGCCTGTTGCAATGGGTGCAGTTCGTCGGGGCTAGGTGCCAGCCCCTCAATGGTAGAAATAGCCTGCCCCGCGACCGCCGATACCGGCGTAATGCAAGAGCGCGCTGCCACACCATTAATGTGCACGGTACAGGCCCCGCATTGAGATATGCCGCAGCCAAATTTTGTGCCGGTGAGTGCTAACTGCTCGCGCAATACCCAAAGCAGCGGTGTTGCAGGATCTACCTCGAGTTGTTGTTCTATTCCATTGACGGTTATTACGGTCATTTTTGACTCTCTTATGTAGGTGGGGCGTTTCTTATAGCTAGTTCAAATTTAGCGGCTAACGATAAACGGTAATAGAGCTTATCACCGATGGTTGATTATCTGCGACCCCCTAGTTGCGATCTGCGTCTAAGCGCTGAATGAGCGCGGCCAAGTCTGCGGGGGCATCTATGTCGTTTGCAACATCACCCAGCGCCAGACTTTTGGGCGCCGGGCAGAGGCTCTGCAACAGCTCTTTGGCCCCTTTGTCGCCGTCTAGCTTGGTCAGTGCATCAAAATAGCGCTGTGCAAATATCGCCGGCACACCCAAATGATGCTGGTACTGAGAGCAGGCGACCTGCTGGCCTTTAAACAGGGCAACCAAGCGCTCAAGGTGTTGGCTGTTAATGCGTGGCTGATCGGCGAGTAACACCAACATCGCATCGGCCGTATCTTTGAGGTGGTTGGCACCGACGGCAATCGACCGACCCAGCCCTTGTTGCCAGTCAGGGTTGAGAATGATTTCGGTACCAGAAATATGCCGACGCACGTCATCAGCTCGGCTGCCTAGCACCGTATACACCGCTCCGGCAAAAAGCTCATTGGCCGTGTCTATACAGTGCTGCAACATGGGCTTGCCATTGATTACAGCGAGTTGTTTGGCCGAGCCAAAACGCGAGGCGCCACCCGCAGCCAGAATCAACACGGCGATTTTCATAGCCGCTGGCTGATTGACTGAGCGTCTTTGCGATGAACAACGGCTTGGCACTCGGCGATAATCGACAGCGCGATATCTTCGGGTAGCTCGCCGCCTAAACGCAGCCCAGCGGGCCCAGCAATAGGCACCGTCAGGGTGTTTTCGTTTAGGCCCGCAAGCGCCAAAACCTGCTTTTTACGCACGATCGGCCCCAACAACCCCAAATATTTCACCGCAGACGATTGTAAGGCAGCCACCGCATCCGCATCCTGTTGCAGGTTATGCGTCATCACTATGGCGGCGTCAAAGTGCTCAAACAAGGGCTCGTCAATCAGGCCCGATGGCGGGCAGCGCAAAATGCCGGTCACGCGCATAAAATGTTCGCGCCGCGCGTTGGCAGCTCGCGGGTCACACAGGGTCACCTCCCAGCCTAACGTCGCCGCCAGGCTGGCCAACGGCCGCGCATCAATGCCCCCGCCAACAATCAGCAAATGCAGTGGCGGCTTAACGCCAGTGACAAGCCAGCGCTGGTTGTGCAGTTCGGTGAGCAGAGCATTTTTGCCGCCCAACTGGGCCGACATTGCGCTGAAATTGTGGCTGTCTTGCCGCCAGACATCGGCCTCAGCGACTTCGCCCTGTTCGGTAATTTTTTGCACAAACAGGCAGCGCTGCCGATGCGCCAGAGCATCCAAAATAACCGGCAGTTGCAAATAATGGTTTGCAGCGGTCAACGGCTGCAGCAAAATATGCAGCGTACCACCACAACCAATGCCCAACAAAAACGCCATGTCGCCCTCATCGCTGGCGTCGTAGCAAAGGGTCATTGACCGCTGCGAGCGCATCACCTGAGAGGCCTTTTTTTGTATGTCGGCCTCTAGGCACCCGCCACTCAAAAGACCCAATTGCTCACCTGCATCGTTAAACAGCATCATGGCGCCGGGCGAGCGATAGCTCGGGCCGTCTATTTGATACAGCGTGCCCAGCACCCATTGCTGCCGATCGCGTTGTGGGTACCACTGTTTGAGCTGTTGCGAAAATTGGTTGAACATGTCGGCAGTATAAATGACTCAATCGTAAAGTCGCACGCAATAACCACGCGCGGAGGCTTTATAGTGAGCGTTGCAGCATCTATTAGATGCTTGGTGGTGCTTTAACCTTACCCATGGGGTTGCTGGGCCAAGAGTCGCACCTGCTTATGAGGTTTTTGCATCTGGGTAGATACGCACCGGTTGCCGCGATCGCAAAGCGAGGGCGCAGCAGCGCCGGTGCTTAGGGCTTAATTGTGAGTGCCAGCAAGTTATTTTAGTGCTTGTTTCAGGGCGGGGCCTTAGCGCCCAAATATTGACTACTGGGCTCTGCCTTTCAATACCTTAAGCGTTATGACGACATAAAAAGGGCAAACCAATAATTTCGACTAGACTGTTATAGCAGCTCACGGATTGCTATTTACGGACAGCAGCTCATGGACAGCAGTGTATGGATAGCACTAGCCGCAGCACAGTCCATCGATAGCAGGGTCTATGGATAGGCCGGTTCTGGGCAATGGCTGTGGGTTTTACCGGTGGCGCAGTTATTGCGGGCCAACACATTTGCAAACTTTGGCGCTCGTTTGTGCGCATTGGAAGGGGGTGGTGGCTGTTTGCGCGCCCACCGCACCGTGGTGCCTGTGGCGGGCCTGCGTTAGGTTTTTTTCGAAATTAATGGTGAACGCAATGAACAAATACACTGTCTGTTTAGCGGCGATTGCGCTGATTTTTAGTTCGGCAACCATGGCCTGTTGTTATGTTAAAGATATGTACCTAGTGACCAAAGTAAAAGCCGGTAGCTTTCTCAACGTCAGGCGTGAGCCGCATCCGTTGTCGGCTATCGTCGCCACGCTTAGCCATAATCAGCGCTATTTTTCACTGCAACGATTGGCCGAAAAAAAGCGCGAAATGCGCACGCATAAACTCTGTGTAGCGGTAACATATTCTCGTATTGGAGGCCGCCAAACAACCAGTAAATGGTGCAAATTACGCGAGCCGAGTGGCTGGGTTAACATGCATTATTTAACCAGTTGTGAGGTGGAATATGCAGATATGGGCAATGTTATTCGAACGGAATGCGATGGCATCAATATAGGCGACAGCATATCTGATTTTTGACTCCACCCCGGGCATCAGATGGTATGGAGAGGGCAATGGAGAGGGGTATAGAGAGGCCAATCGAGAGGGCATATTACCTGCTGACTCTTGCGTTGGCGATAGATTGAACGCCGGCGCAAAAGTAACGCATATGGCTGTCCGCTCACTCTGCTTCCGCGCACTCTGTTTCCGCTTACTCTGTAAATTTAGGCTTTGGCTTTAGCCATGCGGTGGCCTCGCCATCAAAATCGTCATGCGAAATATCATGCTTAACCCGCCATGCGGATAAGTTTTGATTAAACGCCTCGGCGCCATGGAACATGCTTTCCATGGTGGTGACGCTGCTCACATCCCATGCGCTGATGTCTTGATTGAACGCGGCAGCACGGAAAAACATATAGTACATAGTTGTTACTTTGCTGGTGTTCCACTGGCCTATGTCTTGGTTAAACGCACTGGCTTTATTCAACATGGCATACATGGTTGCTACGTTACCGGTATCCCAACTGCCGATATTTTGATTGAAAATTGTAGCGTTATAAAACATCAGCGACAGATCACGCACCTTGCGGGTATTCCATCGACTAATGTCTTGGTTAAATCCGGCGGCGTAATAAAACATGTTTCTCATGTCTATAACTTGAGCGGTATTCCAATCGCCGATGTCTTGGTTGAAGGCGTCTGTTTCGGCAAACATGTAGGCCAAATGCGTTACTTTTGCAGTATTCCAATCTCCGATATTTTGATTAAATAGTTTATTTTCGCTGAACATGTATCTCATTGACGTGACATTACGGGTATCCCAATAGCCTATATCATGGTTAAAATCAGTGCCTTCAAACAAGCCAATCATAGTAGTGACCTGCCCAGTAAAAATATTGTTGGCGCTGTCGCCAAATGTATAGGTGACGCCGTCTTTTATCAGTTCGTAGGACTTGTCTGCGATGGCAGCGTCTAACATAGTCCGGTCGACAATGAGCAGGCCTTTACAGACGCCATGACCGCCAACAATGCCGATATTTTTTCTGGCAAAACAATCGATCGGTGGGGCTTTTGAAAACTTGACCACACCGGATATTTTGCTGGTGGTACAACCACTAAATAACAGCGTTAACAAGGCTATTGTGGCGATAAATTTAATGGCGAGGTTGTCTGTGTAAGGGGTTTTTTCTGAAGGCATTGTAACGAGTTTCTCCGAGTCAAATTGGAACCTGCTTGTGGGTTAAATATGGATGAGTAGGCGTCAATGGGTGATGGCTATCGAGGCTAAAAATCCCTTTTTTGTGGTCAGCGTATTTCACGCAATAAAAGACTGCGTCGTACCTAAACTGGTTTTTAGCGCAGAATCTTCACAATCAGCACCTTCGTCGATGCGTTGTCGTTAGAGTGTAGTCGAATTTTCTGGCGTTTGTTTTTAGGGAGCGTGGTGGTGGCTACCAAGCCAGCAGAGCACATACACAAGACCACGCACCCTTGGGTCGGGTGTTAAAGGCACTGCGTCAGCGGGAAGCGCAGCATAGGCAAAACCAAATGGCTTTTCGGCGCATTGTGGTTTTAAGCGCAGTCGAAATTTTGGCTTGTGTGATGCCTTAATGCTTCCTTGTGAGGTAAAAAATGCGGTCTAAGGTAACTGGCGAAGGCGCAAAACCCCGCGTTATTTTTGCTCCGTGAGCGACCTGCTACAACACTTATTCGGATAGGTTAGCGACTTGTAATTTAAGCACAATGCCCTGCTTGTTGTTGAAGTAGCACGACTCTTCCTCCTTATTTTCATCTTCGCATACCGGACGAATCCAAAATAACCCGCTGCCAAACATTAAGCCGTGTGAACCTACGGGCATTTTTAATAGGTTTTGGTTTAACACTGCCGCCGATCTGGCTGGGCTAAATAACGCAGGGAAATAACGGCATAAAGCGGTTCTATTCCAAATTTGTTTGGAGCTACCGGCATGATTTATTGTTAATGGATAATCAGTCAGCGCTGAAATTCCAAAACAACTTCTATCTTTTACCGCTTTTTGAAATTGCGACACATAAGCTTTAACGCTATCAAAAGGCAGCTGTGCGCTAAATTCGACTGCTTTAATTTCGTCATTAGCCATGGCATTGCTGGGAAACACCAAGAACAGTAGAAAAAATATCGATTTCATAGACGTGACCTGATGCTGGTTTAATGGGTGGCCTGTGCGCTTGACTGTTGATCCGTAGACGGCTTTTAGCGACGGGTTGGCGCGCACGGTGGTGCCACACGAGCCTGCAGACCCAACGAGCAAAGTCGCACAACCTTGGGTTGCGTGCGAAAGGGCATTTTTTAATGGGCGGATTAAAGAGACGAGCAGCACCTGCACAACCAAAATCCGTTTCGGTGGCTTGTATGTATAGTGTAGCCGAAATTATGGGCTTGTGGTTTTGTTGATTAAGCGACGCGGCTGATACCCACTAAAACACGTTTAAAGGGTCGAAATAAAAAACCGACCGGCTCTGACACCCTTGATCCCCGCACGGCGAAGACCGTCGGTCGGCGTGTTAACGCTTATCGAAGGCGATATGAAAATTGTGCATCGGTAAGAAAAACAGACTGAACCTGTGCACGGGTGTCGGTAATGGTTGAGCTAAGCGAATGTTGTCCATGCGCGCAACGATATGGCGAAATGAACGTCGTAATTCCTGTCGTGCCAATAGTGAACCGGGACAGAAATGTGGGCCGCTGCCGAAGGCCATATGCGCGCCCACGTTTTTTCGCTCGGCATCAAACTGATGCGGGCAGCCAAACTTTTCCTCATCCCGATTTGCCGGGCCGAAGCCGACCATCAGTAGCCCACCGGCAGGGATCAAGGTGCCGGCTATCTCAACGTCTTTGGTTGCCTGTCGCATTAAAAACTGTACCGGGCTTTCCCAGCGCAGTACCTCTTCGACAAAGGGTTTGATCAGCGAACTGTCTGCGCGCAGTTTAGCGGCCACCTCGGGCATACGGATCAATGCCCACATACCGTGATTGATCGCGCTTTGGGTGGTTTCGAAGCCGCCATTAATCAACTGGCGCATCACGTTTTGCAGTTCGTGCATGCTCAGCGGTTCGTCTTCGTCACCGTAGGCGTTGATCATGGCCGAAATCAGATCGTCTTGGGGTCTGGCCTTTCGGTCGGCAAAGACCTCGGCAAAAAAGATCTGCGCTTCTAATTCGGTCTGGGCATTTGCGCGAATTTCATCTTCGCTGGCAATCGGCGAATAGGAAACCCCCAGCATGGCGTCGGCCCAGCGTTTAAAGGTGGCTACCTCACCACGCTGTAAACCGAGTTGCTCGGCAATGATGATGCCGGGCATGCGCATCGCGAAGTCGTCGTTGAATTCGCACCTGCCGTTATTAATAAACCCGTCGATCAGGTCGTTTACCACCTCATCCATGTAGGGGAGCATCTCTCGCACGCGGGTGTTGGTAAACACGCGGTCCAACAATCGACGATAACGACTGTGCTGGGGTGGATCGGTTCGCTGCAGGGTTTGTACGTGCTCCCAACCACCGCCATCGCGAAGTATCGATTGATGAAGGTCGGCAAAGGGCGCACGATCGGCCAGTTTTACGTTGTTGCTGAACGACGCGTGGTCCTTCAGCACTCGGCGCACGTCGGCGTATTTTGTCACCACATAGTGGCCGGTCTCTGGCAATTGGTAGACCGGGGATTGTTGATGCAGCAGTGCATAAAAATCGAACGGGTCGCTGCTGACTTGTGGGTCCAGCATACTGACGTCTTTTGCGTGTTGGTGAGACATGATGCGCTCCTGCGGCAGCGGTCAAATTGAGGTGCCAGCGGGTCAGTTGAGTCGGCACCCACCGCTTTTTGTATTCTTTTCAAAAGAGTCTACCATTCTATAGTGAGTTGGCAATAGGTAGTGAGTTGGCAATAGAGAGCGGGCTGGAAGTAGAGACTGGGCTGGCAATAGAGAGTGGACTGGAAATAGAGAGTGGACTGGAAGTAGAGCGTGGGCTGGAAGTAGAGAGTGGGCTGGCAATAGAGCGTGGGCTGAAAATAAAGAGCGCGCCGACAATCACAATCTATGCGCGCTGGCTGGCAGCGTGGCATGCCCTATAGCGCTGCGCCAAAAACGACCTTGGGGCATGATTGCGGCCTTAGTCAGGGTGTAACAATCAGTTGCTCAATGATGAATTTTTTATCGGCACGACAGTGATTTCGAATTTTCTGTGCTGTTTCGGTTATGGCGATTCGAGCAGATTTTTTACAGACTGCCGCGCTTTCACTTTGATGAGGCGTGCGGACTGCTATAAGAATCTCGGCAGCATCGCACGCCTATGGCCTATCTGGGCAGAATAAGTAACCTTTTATCCGATCTTGCAGGTCTCAAAATAGCCTTCGATATGGCTGATTATTGGCTTAGATCAGCCTTTGCCAAATACCGGCTTACGCTTATTTAAAAAGGCATGCATGCCTTCCTGTCCGTCGGGACTTCCAGCCAACGTAGCGATGGATCGAGCTTCGAGTTCCATCTGAGTTTCTAGGCCATTGTTGTACGATTCGCGCAATAAATCTTTGACTGCCGCCATGGCGGGCGCAGACCCTGCGGCTAAAGAGGCAGCCAGTTCAATGCCACTCTGGTCGACCTCGTCATCGCTGACCACTTGGTTGACCAGCCCCCAGTTTAAGGCTGTGGCAGAATCGAGCCGTCTGTTGGTCAGCATCATTTCGCGCGCTCGGCTGTCGCCAATACGCCGCGGTAAATGGTAGGTTGCACTGCCATCTGGCGAGAGGCCAGCGGCGGTATAGGCCACCACAAACTTAGCCGACTCGCCTGCCACGACATAGTCGGCCATGGAGACGATGCTCAAACCGGCGCCGGCGGCAATGCCTTTTACGGCGACAACGATAGGGGTATTCATGCGCGAAAATAGGGCGATAGAGGAGTGAAAGCTCGTCACCCAAAGTTTGATTTTTGCGGTGATTTCATCTCCGGCACTGACGAACGAGCTCAAGTCGCCACCCGCGCAAAAGATCGGCCCCTCAGCCAAAAACAACAATGCACGAACGTCTGGGTTAGTGTCGCACTGGATCGAGACATCAAGCAATTCATCCATCATCTTAGCGGTCATTGTATTGGCCGCTTCCGGTCTCGTTAGCCGGATGATTGCAGTGTTTTTTTCCACTGTAAAAGACATTGTTTCGTAGTTCATTTGGCGCTTCCTAAAATATTGTAGATGTATTAGCCGCGTAATGCGGCCGATTTACTGAACGTTAAATTGTCGATGGTCGGGCCATTTTACCAACCATACTGGGTCACTGTATATGTTCTATCCAGTTGGATAAAAAGGTCAGTAGCTACTTAACCGACGTCTGCCCAGTCACGCGTGCAGGTTAAGGGTCGGTTGCGCGAATAGCAAAATGTGACCCTAGATGCCGTGGGTTCTTTGCGATAGTAGTCCGGTAGGGTCGCCTTGGCGAGGTACTGAGGGTGATTTTGTCGTGGGCAATGTAAAGGAGGCATTATTGCGAGTAAAAAATGGGCAAAAAAGGCAGGCAAAAAAGGCAGGCAAAAAGAGCAGGCAAAAAGGCAGGCAAAAAGGCAGGTAAAAACAGCGGGCATAAAACAGCAGACAAAAAAAAGGGACCTAGGATGGTCCCTTAAAAAATATCCTGATAAGGATAAAAGGGGTTCGGTTTAATCTACTTGGGGTCTAATGAGCGGCTCTTGCTGTTTATAGTTTGCTCATTTTGTCTTTGGCGATAGCGGCACCCGCTAATGCAGTAAAACCCAAGATGATGTATGTCAGTAACATGATATTGCTTCCTAAAGTTGTGGGGTCAACGACCCGATGTGTGTACTCTACGCTCGCCCACCCCATAAGCCCAATGCATTGTTTTTATATATGGTATGTCTTATAAGCATGATTTTTAATCGTTCTTTTTAAGACCCTATTTGGGCCTGGCGCACAGGACGGCGCAGCGCAGCGCAGGTACTAGGGGATATCGCTAAAGCTGGTTTTTTTATGGCTTTGGCCTTTACTAACGACCGTTAATGGCCATTCCTGATGATGACGGGTGCTTTGAGGATAAGACAAAAGCAGTTGCCGACCGCAGGAAAAAACAGCGGGCAAAAAAAAGGGACCTGGGATGGTCCCTTAAAAAATATCCTAAGAAGGATAAGAGGGGTTCGGTTTAATCTACTTGGAATTTAATGAGCGGCTTGTGCTGTTTATAGTTTGCTCATTTCGTCTTTGGCGATAGCGGCACCCGCTAGTCCAGTAAAAGCCAAGATGATGTATGTCAGTAACATGCTATGTCTTCCTAAAGTTGTGGGGTCAACGACCCGAAGTGTGTACTCTACGCCCGCCCGCCCCATAAGCCCAATGCATTGTTTTTATATACGGTATGTCTTATAAGCATGATGTTTAAGCGTTCTTTTTGCGCTAGTTTAAACAGAGCAGGCGCGCGTTGTCTGCGCTCCCCGATCTTTTAAATTATTCGTCAGCGGTGGTAAATGCAATCTGATGTGGCACTACAGCCTAAAGAGAGCGTTGTTTTGCGAGCGTAGCTGCAGCCGTTCGATGGGATCATTGGCCTCGGTTTTAGGTGTTTATTTTAGGACCTTGATTTAGGGGGTGAGGCGATGATTACGCCTGCCACAGAAATTGAGCTATAAATACACTGCATGAGGGTATGTCTATGCATACCTCTATGCATGGGTCACTTTTATGCGTGGCAATACTTGGCGAGTGTAACCACCGGGGCAGGGTTACTTAGTAGGCAATCACGCGTAGCGTTCCGCGCGTGAAAATTGACGTTCGAGATCAACGGCCTTGGCTTTATCACACATGGCAGCGACTGATGCTAAGAGGGCAGTGCGATGGTGACAGAGATAAAAGTGGAGTGGGCTGAGTTGACTGCACAACAGCAAAGCGAATTTGGCAATGGTTGTGGTCCGAGATTATTTCCGCCTGCGATCAATCGTTTTATCACCCGGCGGCTGCGGGGTTGGCTTTTTGACGCCAGTTGTCGGCGTCACGACTTTGCCTATGCGCGCGGCGGATCATCATTAGACCGACAATCGGCAGATCGCGGTTTTTATCGCGCGCTGCGTGCTGATGCCCAAAGATTATCCGCGCGCGCCGGCCGGGTTGCCGCAAAGATATTTGCCTGGCTTTATCTTGTAGGGGTTCGGTTGTTCGGCAGATTTTCATTTTACTATGGGCCGTATCGCAGCAAGCCAGAGCTGCTCGACGCCGACCATATCGGCGATTGATCGCTCGCTTGATCTTGGGTCATGGCACCGGCATCCAATTTGCCGCAGAGACAAAAATCAAACAGGGTTATTGCCCTGACAAGCACTGGGGGGTTAGTGTTGAGAGGCCTGTTTTAATCGCAATGGTTAACAGAGGTGGCCAATGGCGATAGCAACGCGCGAGCGGTGATTTGATTTCAGGTGATAAAGGCAAAAAACCAAAAGCACATTAAAAGCTGCAAGCAAAAACCGCATACACCAAACGGCAAGATAAAAACCGCAGGTAAAGAGAGTAAGGCAAAAAAAAGCAGACAAAAAAAAGGGACCTGGGATGGTCCCTTAAAAAATATCCTAAGAAGGATAAGAGGGGTTCGGTTTAATCTACTTGGGATTTAATGAGCGGCTTGTATTGTTTATAGTTTGCTCATTTCGTCTTTGGCGATAGCGGCACCCGCTAATGCAGTAAAATCCAAGATAATGTATGTCAGTAACATGCTATG
>Ga0115008_10002728_pt1 | contig 14621 bp, 13 predicted proteins | sample FraStrMetagenome_FD_87164 | JGI IMG/M metagenome (GOLD analysis project Ga0115008, IMG submission 87164) | Marine eukaryotic phytoplankton communities from Arctic Ocean - Fram Strait ARC3M Metagenome | ecosystem: Environmental > Aquatic > Marine > Oceanic | place: Fram Strait | collected...
GGCTCTTGATTCTCTTTAAGGGCGGCTGAAGGCTCTTGCTTCTCATTAAGGGCGGCTGAAGGCTCTTGCTTTTCTTTAAGGGCAGCTGAGGGCTCTTGCTTTTCATTAAGGGCGGCTGAGGGCTCTTTGTCCGGTTTCGGGGCTTTCGGAGTTTTTACAAAAACCTCATCCGGCATGGTGCAGGGAAGCTTTTGGCCGAGGAGCTTTTCGATCGGCTCGAGCAAAACAGCATCATCTTCGCAGGCAAAGCTGATCGAGGTGCCAGTTTCACCGGCACGTCCGGTGCGACCAATGCGATGAACGTAGTCTTCGGGTTCTTCTGGCAACGTGTAATTAATTACATGGCTGACCCCGTCGACGTGAATACCGCGACCGGCAACATCGGTGGCCACCATGACTTTAATCGAGCCGTTTTTAAACGCCTCAAGGGTCTTCATACGGCGTGTCTGTGGCACGTCACCAGATAACAGTCCGACTTTAAAGCCTTTCTTACCGAGCTTTTCATGCAGCCTGCGACAAATATCTCGCCGATTGGCGAACACCATCACACTCTGCACGTTATCGCCCTTGAGAATGGCGTTTAATAAGCTAAACTTTTCACCGCTCGTGGTGATGTAAATTTTTTGCTCAACAGTGTCGGTAGCAACGCGCTCCGCACCAATTTCAATGCGCACCGGCGAATCCGTCCACTGCTCAGATAACCGCATCACCTCGGGCGTAAAGGTTGCCGAAAACAACATTGTCTGCCGCTCGTTATTTCTCGGCGTCAGTCGCACTAAACGCCGAACCTGGGGAATAAACCCCATGTCGAGCATGCGGTCGGCCTCGTCGATTACCAGCACTTCCACTTGATCTAGATGCACATCGCGGTTATTCGCAAAATCCAACAGCCGTCCCGGCGTACCCACCAAAATATCGCAGTGCCGAGTCTCCATGTGTTTCAACTGTTTGGCGTAGTCCATCCCACCCACCAGCGCGTGAACGTTCAAGCCGGTATGGCGCGTCAGTTGCACCGCGTCTTCGGCAATCTGCAATGCCAACTCGCGGGTTGGCGCCAGTATCATCGATCGAGCCTCACCGACAAAGCGCTCACCTTCAATCGGGTGATTGATCAAGTCGGTGATAATATTGAGTAAAAACGCCGCGGTCTTGCCGGTGCCGGTCTGTGCCTTGCCGACCACATCGTGACCATCCAACGCATGCGGCAGCGACTCCGCTTGAATCGGTGTGCAGTATTCAAAACCCAAATCGGCAATGCCGCGCATTAAACTGAGCGGCAAATCCAAGTCGTGAAAGCGTGCCTTGCCCTCTACCGGCTCGACCACAAACTGATCGATTGTCCAGGCCTGGGGGCGTCTTCGGCGTCTGCCTCTCGATTTAGCTGGTGTATCCGATTTTGTGTTGGTCGCGGTATCTTCGGTATTTTCAGTCAAGGTCTTTGCACATTTAGTCGAGTCCGAGGGGTGTGCCGATCCGGGTCGGGGGCACATTGAGGCGCGAGTATAGCAGAAATGCATTGTGCTGTTGCGCAAAATAGCCAGCGCCAAAATGCGCCTCAAAAGCCCGATCAGACTGACCGTCTAAAGACCGATAAAAGCATACGAAAAGGCCCTGCAGCAAGCTTTTTGCCGCGCCTGTTAGCGCCTGTGTAGCGCCTATCAGGCGCGCCAAAACGGCCGCCATTGGCGCACAAAATCAGCTTTAAAAAAAACCTCCAAGCGACCCTTTAAAGCCGATAAAGCACCGCGCATAACACCCAGTCACAACCAGACTCGCAGCGATGGCCGCGACAAATAGTTTTAGCTTTCATTGCGAGCTAGGTTCGCCCAAACTGTGCCGCGAAAAGATTTTTGGTGCACCATGCAATATCCATCCAACAGCCCGTTTAAATCCGATTCTGTCGCCATTTTAAGGCTGGCCACACCGCTGGTGGGCGGTCAAATTGCCGTCGTTGGCATGACCGTTACCGACATCTACATGGCCGGGCAATACAGCGTTGAGGCCCTCGCCGCGGTGCAGTTGGGAGGCAATATTTGGTCGATGATCACGCTATTGATTATCGGCATAATGATCGGCAATAACCCAATCATTGGTAATTACTGGGGCGCGCGGCAGCTTGCCAAGCTGCGTTCGCAGTTTCAACAAGTCGTGTGGCTGGCGGTACCCATGGGCTTTGCCGCGGCATTGGGGGTATTGCTGGGCATCTTCATCTTAAGTCAACTGGAGATATCTGACCAAGTCTTCTCCATCGCCCGCGATTACCTTTTACCCTACCTGTTCACGGCCCTCTTGCTGCCGACTTTTTACGCGTTCCGCAGTACCTTTGAGGGCGTTGGCGATACGCGGCCGGTGCTGGTTTTTAACAGCATTGCCTTTGCTCTCAACCTAGTGTTCGATTATGCCTTGGTTTTCGGCAAACTAGGCGCACCCGAACTGGGGGGCGCCGGCGCCGGTTGGGCGACGCTGCTAGTGATGCTGTTTTTGCTCGCCTGCGTGGCTATTTACGCCAGAGTGTCGCGCACGCTCCGCGATATCGACCTCTACCGCCACTTCGGCCGACCGCAGTTGCAGCACATGTTAAAGACGCTGGCTATCGGTGTGCCCATAGCCCTCAATATCGGTGCTGAATTTGGTTTTTTTGCCGTCATTCCGCTACTGATCGCCCATCTCGGGCCGACGGTCATCGGCGCCCATGCAGTGGCAATTAACATCGACTCACTGGCCTTTATGGTGCCATTGAGCATAGCTCAAGCGCTGACCATTTTGGTGGCACAAGCCGAGGGCAGAGGCGATTCCGAAACAGCTCGACGAATCTGCCTGACGGGCTTTAAAATTGTGTTTTTGCTTGCCTTGGTGCTGTCTGCGTTAAAGGTGCTGTTGCGCCACGACCTCGCAGGACTGTTTAGCGCCGAACCAGAAATTACTCGGCTGGCGGCCGACTTGTTTTTGTTTGCCGCGGTGCTCGGTTGCGTCGATTGCCTACAGATTGCCTGCAGTGGTGCGCTGCGCGGTTTTCAAGACGTTAAAGTACCGCTACTCATACAGGTTGTCGCGTTTTGGGTTATCGCTTTTCCCATCGCATACAGCCTAGCACTGACCGATTATTGGGGCAGCGCATGGGGTGTCAAAGGATTCTGGTTGGGCATGATCATCGCCGCGAGTTGCGCCAGCATCGGCCTGTTAGCACGCTGGTATTATGTCGCAGCGCGAGTTGTTGCGCGCGGTTAATCGCGTGCCACGCTAATGCAACCGAGCGTAATCCGCTCGACGCCATTCAAATCACAATGGCTAGCGATGTGCTGAAAGCCGGCCTGCGCGAAAAGTTTGCGTACCTCGGCGGCCTGATCAAAACCATGCTCGGTCAGTAACCATCCAGAACGGGCTAAAAACGCCGGCGCGCGACCGACAATGTGGCGCAGATCGTCGAGCCCAGCGCCGCTAGACACCAACGCCGAGCGCGGTTCATAGCGCACATCACCGCGCTGCAAGTGATCGTCGAGGGGGTCGATGTAGGGTGGGTTACTAACGATCAATTCAAAGCGCTTGGCGGCGACCGGGGCGTACCAATCGCCGCAGCAAAACTCGACATTTTGCAACCCATAACGGCTGCGATTGTGCTCGGCGATCGCCAGCGCCGACGCCTGACTGTCCACCGCCGTAAAATGCCACTCGGGGCGTTCACTGGCCAGCGCCAGCGCGATCGCTCCGCTGCCGGTGCCGAGATCAAGCGCGTGAACGCGGCTCGGCAGGTTTAATTTGAGCGCCATCTCAACCAGCATTTCGGTCTCTGGGCGAGGAATGAGCGTGGCATTTGATACCTGCAGATCGAGCGACCAAAAACCTTGGGTTCCAAGTAGATAGGCAATCGGCTCACCGGCGATTCGCCGCTCCAAAAGCGCGTCAAAATGGGCCTGCTGGGCGGCCTCAGGAATCCTTTCAGGCCAGGTCACAAGCCATGCGCTCGAACAGTCTAGGGCATGGCATAACAGCAATTGAAGATCTAATTCCGGGGTTTCACTGAGCCCGGCAAGCTCGCGACTACGCAATAACAGATCGGCAATCCGCGGCATCATGGCAAGCCCTAGACCGATAGATCGGCGAGCTGCTCGGCCTGAAATTCGTTGACCAGCGCCTGTAAAATTTCGTCCATTGCGCCCTCGACAATCTCTGCCAATTTATACAGCGTCAGATTGATGCGGTGATCGGTCACCCGACCCTGGGGAAAATTATAGGTGCGAATGCGCTCTGAGCGATCGCCACTGCCGACCAGACTGCGCCGTTGATCGGCCTGCTGTTGCGCCTGCGCCTCATCTTGGGCTGAACTCAATCGCGCCTGCAACACCGCCATGGCCTTGGCGCGGTTTTTATGTTGCGAGCGCTCATCCTGACACTCGACGACAAATCCAGACGGCAGGTGGGTAAGACGGATGGCCGAGTCGGTTTTGTTGACGTGCTGACCGCCCGACCCCGATGCGCGAAACGTATCGACCCGCAGATCGCCCTTGTTAATTTCGATGGCATCTTGCTCATCCGGCTCGGCCAGAATCGCAACGGTGCAGGCCGAAGTATGCACGCGCCCCTGAGATTCGGTGTCCGGCACGCGCTGCACGCGGTGAGCACCGGATTCAAATTTTAATTTCGAGTACACCCCCTGACCACTAATTCGCGCAATCACTTCCTTGTAACCGCCATGGTCGCCGCCGTTGGCGCTGATAATCTCGATCTGCCAGCGCTGCCTCTCGGCATATTTGCTGTACATGCGAAACAAATCGCCAGAAAAAATCGCAGCCTCGTCGCCACCGGTGCCGGCGCGGATTTCTAAAAAGACATTTTTATGGTCATTGGGGTCCTTCGGCAACAATAATTTCTGCAGCTCTAACTCCAGGACTTGGCGCGACACTTCGCCGCTACGCGCTTCTTCCTGTGCCATCTCGCGCATCTCTGGATCGGCGTCCTTGAACAACAAACTGGCAGCCTCAATGTCGTCGGTCACCGCCTGATAACGGCGATAACTGCCCACCAGCGGCTCCAATTCGGCATATTCTTTGGACAACTCACGGAATTGATTTTGATCGGCGATTATTTCGGCGTCGCTCAACAGCGCCGATAATTCTTCAAAGCGCTCGGCCAAAATGTCCAACTTAGCCAATATAGAAGCTTTCATGATTTCACTACTCTGTGCGTGGGGTCTAGGGTCACAGCCTGCAGTCGCTGCCAAACAAGCATATTCACTTGGCTTTGCTGAGACCAAATAGATCGTGGGTGGCATGAATAGTGTCATCCCTGCCCTCCTCGCCGGCACGCTTGAGGCGCGCCGTGGGTTTATGCATTAACTTGTTGGTCAGGTTGCGCGCCAACGTATTGATGACCTGTTCAGAATCTTGTCCGCGCTTGAGCGCCGTCAGGGCTTTTTCGACTTCGGCGTCGCGCATGCCTTCGACGCTCATTCGGAACGCGCGGATGGTATCGACCGCGGTCAGCGCCCGCTGCTGTCGCGACCAGTTGGCAATCTCCTGATCGATGATTCCATTAGCAGTATCCGCCGCCGACTGCCGCGCGCGCAGATTATCCTGCACCACATCCTTGAGATCATCCACCGTGTAGAGATAGACATCCGCCAGCTCTTCCACCTGGGGTTCAATGTCCCTTGGCACTGCAATATCGACCATAAACATGGGTTTATGCCGGCGTTGTTTTAGCGCAGATTCAACCGCGCCCTTACCAAGAATGGGCAATTGACTGGCGGTTGATGAAATCACAATATCAGCGCGGTGTAGATGTTCGGGAATTTCTGACAGCAGAATCGCTTGCGAAGCAAAATCGCCAATCACGTTTTGCGCGCGGCTCAGGGTTCGATTGGCCACCGTGATGTGGCCAATATTTTTCTCTTTCAGATGCCTTGCAACCAGTTCAATGGTTTCGCCAGCGCCGATTAACAGCGCGTGCACCGACTGCAATTCAGAAAAAATTTGCTCCGCCAAACTCACCGAGGCGTAGGCCACCGACACAGGATTCTGACCAATAGCCGTTTCGGACCGAACCCGTTTGGCTGCAGTAAACGCATGTTGAAAAGCCTGGTTGAGTTGCGATGATACCGTTCCGGCCTCGCGGCCAACCGCATAAGCCGACTTGATTTGACCGAAAATTTGCGGCTCACCCAGCACCAGCGAGTCCAGCCCGCTGGCCACTTGCATTAAGTGGCGCAGCGCTTTTAGACCGCGATGGCAATAGTAACAATCCTGCAAGGTCTCTAGTTGCAATTGCCGGTTGGCCGCCAGCCACTCGAGTAGCTGTTCATCACTCACGTCGCCGGCGGCATAGATTTCGGTGCGGTTGCAGGTCGATAACAGAGCCGCCTCCTCAAGGGGGATCTGCCGCACAGCGTCGCGGAGCGATTCCACGACCACTTCGGGAGCGAAGGCGACGTGCTCGCGAAAATCGATCGATGCCGATTTGTGATTGATGCCAAATACTAAGATTTCGCCGATCCTCTTTTAACGCTCAACGCTCGCCTTGGACTGATTCACATTTACCCCCCGACCGCGCTGAAACAGGTGCCAAGTATACCGTGCAGCGCTACATTTGGGAGGCAATTTTTTTTAATCAACAGCAATTTCGCAGCCATTTTAGCATTCGATAGCCGGTCGGCGACCGAAGATTTTGGTCAATGATTGTCTTCCCCGTCAATATCCGCGAAAATAGAACCATGAAACTGACGCCACACCCACTCGCCATCGGTCTGCTTAGCTGCCTGCTATATACGGGCTGCACCAGTGCTCCGATGCCCATCGTCAGCGACCAACCCAGCAACACTATCGCTGTAGCTTCAGAACCGACTGAAGCGGACGAACAAGCACTGCCGCCAACCGTGGTGCCGTTTAGCGCAGAAACGCTGTATAGCCTTTTGGTCGCCGACGTTGCGCTAACGCGCCAGCAGTACCAAATTGCCATGGCGGGTTACGCGTCTGAGGCGCAAAGTACCCGCGACGCCCGAGTGACCGAAATGGCCTTTGGTATTGCGCGGCATGTTCAGGACCCCGATATGGCGCTGCAGATGGCTTTGCTGTGGCTTGAAATCGAGCCAAAAAACGGCGATGCTCACCGCGCTATGCTGCAAGCCTATGCGCTTTTAGGCAACGCCATCGACGCCCTACCCCACGCCTTTTGGGTGGCGCAAAATGAGGACGATGACGCGATTTTGTTGGCGGTGACAACCATTGCCGAAGGACGCAAAGAAGCACAAATTGATGACCTTATCGGCGCCTATAACAGGCTTGAACTCAGCACTGATCAGCAGCTTATTCGGCGCCTTGCAATCGCCATGTTACTGCGCGAGGGCGGTCGCCTAGAGCAGGCTGAAAGCGCAGCGTTGGCGTACCTGCAACTCGCGCCAAACGATCAGCGCGCCAGCCTATTACTGGCACAAATATACAACCAGCAAGACCGCTCAGAGGACGCGATTAGCACGCTGGCAAGCGCGCTTGAAAACTACCCCAACAGCTACAAACTTCGCTTGCAATATGCGCGCTTATTAACACTTAGCAACCGTTCCAAAGCGCTCGAACAATTTGAAATGCTCCGTGTAGCCAATCCCTACAGCACTGAAATAAACTACTTGCTGGCGCTTTTATACCTCGACAGCAAAATGCTCGAGCCCGCTCGACAGCTATTTTTAATCTTGCGCGGCGATTCGCGGTTTAGCGATGACGCGCTCTATCACCTCGGCGGCATCGCTGAGAGCAATAGCGATTTGACTACCGCGGTCGACTACTATCGGCAAGTTGTCGACGGCAGCAACTTTTTGGCCGCAGCATCGCGCACCATCGTGCTTTTAATGGACGACAACAACCTCGCTGCAGCGCAAAAGTACCTGCGCGAAACGCGCGCCACCGCGCCCAATCAGATCGGTCGGTTGTATGAGCTAGAGGCTAATTTACTGATCAGCCAAGATCTGTCCGAACAGGCGCTAGAGGTGCTTAGTAGAGGTATCGAACAGCGCCCAGAAGATCAAAACCTGCTCTATGCCAGAGCGATGATCGCCGAACAACAGGGCGACTTTGCTCGCGCCGAGCTGGATTTACGCAGCATTATTAGCCTCGATGCCAGCAACGCCGCGGCCATGAACGCGCTTGGATATACCATGGTGCTGCACACCCAGCGCCTGGATGAAGCCTACGACCTCATCCAACGAGCCTATGCGCTGCAACCCGATAGCGCGGCTATTATCGACAGTATGGGTTGGGTTTTATACAAGCTCGGCGAGACCGATAAGGCGCTCGGCTATTTGATGCGGGCCATGGAAATGATGCCCGACCCCGAGATTGCCGCTCACCTCGGCGAAATACACTGGGTGATGGGCAACCGAAAACTGGCTTTTGAGACATGGCATCGGGGTCTGCGCAAAACGCCCGACCACGACAACATAGTCACCACGATGCGGCGCTTAGGCGCATCGACAAGCGAGGGGGAACTACCCCAGTGAGGCGGCTTGCGCTGGTACTGCTGTTGCTAGCAGGCTGCGCCACCCAACCGCCGCCCAGCGAATACAACGCCGATGCTTGGCAACAACACCGGCGACTGATTGCACCTCTCGACCACTGGCGAGCGATCGCCAAACTGGGGATTAGGTCACCCAAAAAAAACGCATCGGCGCGTCTCGACTGGATTCAACGCGGCGGTGACTACCGGATTGCGCTGTCTGGCCCACTGGGATTTGGCAGCGCGCTGATCGAGGGCAACGCAGAAGTAGCGCAGATGCAGCACGACGGCAAGACGCTGCTGCGATCCCCAGACGCACTGTTACTGCAAGCCACCGGCATGGCATTGCCCGTAGAGGCCTGGCATTGGTGGCTGCGCGGCATTCCTATGCCCGACGAACAACCGATCGCGGCTTTGGCAACCAATTCACTCGGCCAGGCGACAACATTTATACAGCGCGGCTGGACCTTGTCTTTCTCGCGCTACGAGCAAACGGCACTGGGTTACCTGCCGACTAAAATTCGCGGCGAAAACGCCGCGCTCCGGTTCAAGTTGGTGGTCGCCCAGTGGCGCTCACCGGACGCACTCTGATGGTTGCTATGTTAGACACCCTGACCCTGAGTGCACCGGCTAAATTGAATTTGTTTTTGCGTATTATCGGGCGACGCGACGACGGCTATCACCAATTGCAGACGCTGTTTCAACTGCTCGACAGCGGTGATGTCATCACCTTGCAACGCCGCAACGACGACCAAATAACACTGACCGCCGATCGGCTGGATGTCCCGTCAGAAGACAATTTGGCGCTGCGCGCTGCGCAACGACTGCGCCAGGCTACCGGCGTCACACAGGGTTGTAGCATCGATATCGACAAACGTTTACCGATGGGCGCGGGCCTCGGCGGCGGCAGTAGCGATGCCGCAACCACCTTGGTCGGGCTTAATGCACTATGGAATTGCCAACTCAGTAGCATACAACTGGCCGCGATCGGCGCTGACCTAGGCGCAGATATTCCCGCATTTGTGCACGGCAACAGCGCTCTAGGCGAGGGAATTGGCGAGCGCCTGCGCCCAATTACACTGCCGACCCAATGGTATTTAGTGGTGACACCACCCGTGCAGATTTCAACCGCTGAAATATTTTCACATCCTGAATTGACAAGGAACTCGCCACCGATCAAAATGTGCGCCCTTGATGAAGAGCGAATAGCTTTGTGCATGGCGTTTAAAAACGATTGCCAAGCGCTGGTTGAAGAGCTCTACACCGAGGTGAGAGATGTAGTGGAATGGCTAAAGCGCCACGCTACACCACAAATGAGCGGAACCGGAGCCAGCGTATTTTGCTGCTTTGACAGCCGCGATTGTGCGGAAAAGGTTCTCCAGCAAGTGCCACCCGAATGGCCGGCGTTTGTTGCACGGGGCGTGAATCGCTCCCCTGTCTTCCATCAGTTGAAACAACAGTTTATTGGGGCGTCGCCAAGTGGTTAAGGCAACGGGTTTTGATCCCGTCATTCGGAGGTTCGACTCCTCCCGCCCCAGCCATACACCATGACCATTAGTTAGCAGCACTAGTCACTATGCAAAACAGGAAACTAGCCGTGTCCAGATTGATGGTATTCTCGGGGAACGCCAACCCCGCTCTCGCCGATGAAATTGCACGTGCGCTCGGAGTAGCCGTGGGTAACGCGGCGGTATCGCTGTTTTCCGATGGCGAGATCAACATCGAAATACGCGACAACGTGCGCGGCCACGATGTATTTGTAGTGCAGCCAACTTGCTCACCCAGCAATCGCAATCTGATGGAATTGGTATTAATGATCGACGCGCTCAGACGAGCGTCGGCCGGCCGTATCACCGCAGTGGTGCCCTATTTTGGCTACGCTCGGCAGGACCGGCGGGTGCGCTCGGTACGCGTACCGATCAGCGCCAAAGTGGTTGCAGACATGCTGTCTAACGTCGGCGTGGATCGGGTATTGACGGTGGATTTACACGCCGAGCAAATACAGGGATTTTTCAACTGCACGGTCGACAACGTCTACGGCGCACCGGTCTTGCTAGGCGATATAGAGCGACGCAATTACCCCAACCTACAGATTGTTTCGCCCGACATCGGCGGCGTGGTGCGAGCCCGAGCGCTGGCTAAGCAACTCGGATGCGACCTTGCCATCATCGACAAACGTCGACCGTCGGCCAACCAATCTGAAGTGATGAATTTAATCGGTGAAGTCAAAGATCGGACCTGCGTGCTGGTCGACGACATCGTCGATACCGCTGGTACCCTCGGCAAGGCCGCAGAGGCGCTAAAAAATAACGGCGCCGCAAAGGTGGTTGCCTACGCAACCCATGCCGTGCTGAGTGGCAAGGCGGTAGACAACCTGAACAAATCGAAGCTCGATGAATTGGTTGTTACCAATAGCATTCCGCTGAGCCCAGAGGCGCAAAAGTGTCCAGTGATCCGCGTGTTGCCGCTCGGCCCACTGTTGGCGGAAACGGTAAGGCGCATTAGCAACGAAGAATCTATCAGCGCCATGTTCCTTTAACCGGGCGCGATACCAACCGCCTCACACCGAGGCATGTCAAAAATCCACTGCAGCTCTGGTCGCGGTCTGTAGTGGCACAACTTAGGAGACTAACAATGTCTACTGATTTTACATTACACGCGAAGGGTCGTGAGGTTTCAGGGAAAGGTGCGAGCCGCCGCCTGAGACGTCTGGCCGGAGAAATACCCGCCATCGTCTATGGTGGTAAAAAAGATCCTCAATCGCTTACGCTGATCCACAAAGACGTTCTCAAAGCGCTTGAAAACGAGGCTTATTATTCACACATCATCAGTCTCGACGTCGACGGCAAAAGCCAGGACGTGGTGCTCAAGGATGTTCAGCGGCACCCCGCCAAGACAGCCATTTTGCACTTGGACTTTTTGCGCATTAACAAAACCACAGCGTTGACGATTCGTGTGCCCCTGCACTTTATCAACGAAGATAACTGTGTCGGCGTCAAGAAGGAAGGCGGCATCATCTCTCACACGATGAGTGAGCTGGAAGTGCAGTGCTTGCCAAAGGATTTGCCCGAGTTCATCGAGGTCGACGTATCGGAACTGGCGCTGGGTTCAACCTTGCACATTTCTGATATCAAGTTGCCAAAAGGTGTAGAGAGTGTTGCGCTCAGCCATGGTAGCGACCACGATCTGCCAGTCGCCGCGGTCAACAAGGCCAAGAGCGGTGGTTCTGAAGCTGACGACGACGGCGATGCCGAAGGTGACAGCGACGGCGAAGTCGAAGAAAGCTAGCACACCAGCCCGCTACGTAGGCTGCGACAGTGAACTCGCCAATCAAACTTATAGCTGGTCTGGGGAATCCCGGGCCAGCCTATAGTGGCACCCGGCACAATGCTGGCGCTGAGTTTGTTACCGCCCTCGCAAATTCTCTACACGGCACGCTAAAGCTAGAGAGCAAGTTTTTTGGCGCCACGAGTCGCGTCACCCTCGGGGGTCGCGATCTGCGACTGCTGATACCCACGACCTTTATGAATCTCAGTGGGCGGGCGGTCGCTGCGCTAGCGAGCTATTATCAGATTGAGCCCAGCGAGATTTTGATTGCCCACGACGAACTGGATTTACCGCCGGGCACCGCGCGCTTGAAGCGAGGTGGCGGACATGGTGGCCACAATGGACTGCGCGACAGCATTCAAAAACTCGGCAATAACCGAGATTTTGCGCGGCTTAGAATCGGCATAGGTCACCCAGGCGACGCTAAAATGGTCACCGATTTTGTTCTCAAAAAGGCACCGAAAGACGAGTCCGATAAGATCCAAGACAGCATCGATCGGGCGCTGCAATGGCTGCCGCACGCAATCGCCGGGGACTGGGGAAAAGCCATGACCGGATTGCACAGCGAACCCCAAACCGACGATCAAGAGAGCCTTGACCGCGGCAATAAAAACCACCCTAAAGGACCCTGATATGGGCTTTAACTGCGGTATCGTTGGCCTGCCCAACGTCGGCAAATCGACTCTCTTTAACGCCCTTACCAAAGCCGGTATCGGCGCTGAAAATTTTCCATTTTGCACCATCGAGCCAAATACCGGCGTGGTGCCGATACCCGACCCGCGCCAAGATCGCATTGCGGCGATTGTCAAACCCGAGCGATTGGTGCCCACCAGCATGGAGTTTGTCGACATTGCAGGGTTGGTCGCCGGAGCCTCCAAGGGCGAGGGACTGGGCAATCAATTTTTGGCCAATATTCGCGAGACCGACGCCATCGCCCACGTGGTGCGCTGTTTTGACGATGAAAACGTGATCCACGTAGAAGGCCAGATCAGCCCCAAGGACGATATTGACGTGATCAATACCGAACTTGCACTGGCCGATCTCGAGAGCGTTGAAAAGGCGCTCCACCGAGCCAACAAGGGCGCCAAAGGCCGAGATGCCGAGTCGATAGCATTGGCGGCGCTATTAGAAACGCTGTTGCCGCACCTTAACGAGGCACTACCGCTGCGCGCGATGGGGCTCGACGACGACCAATTAGAACGTTTGAAACCGCTGAGTTTATTGACCCTTAAACCGACCATGTACATCGCCAACGTCGACGAAGAAGGCTTCACCAACAACCCCTACTTAGACACTGTAGTGGCGATTGCCGAGGCCGAAGAAGCATTGGTGGTGCCGATCTGCAACAAACTCGAAGCAGAGATTGCCGAACTTGAAGATAGCGAAAAAGCCGAATTTCTCGAGGAAATGGGCATGCAAGAACCCGGACTCAACCGCGTGATACGCGCCGGTTACTCGCTGCTTGGGTTGCACACCTACTTTACCGCCGGCGTCAAAGAAGTGCGCGCCTGGACCATTCCCATCGGCTATACCGCACCAAACGCGGCGGGCAAGATCCACACCGATTTTGAAAAGGGCTTTATTCGCGCCGAGACCGTCGGCTACGACGATTTTATCGCCGGTAACGGTGAGCAGGGTGCCAAAGACGCCGGCAAGTGGCGGTTAGAAGGCAAGGACTACATCGTCAAGGACGGCGACATCATCCATTTTAGATTCAACGTATAAAAGCTGGTCAAGGCGCGTAACGGTGCGCCTTTAACGCTAGGTCAAACTTGACAAACAGCGCGATGATCGCCACACTTCGCGCCGGTATTTTGATGCAAAACAAGCGATCAATGTTGTCCGTGGCTACGTAGCTCAGCTGGTTAGAGCACAGCATTCATAATGCTGGGGTCGGTGGTTCAAGTCCACCCGTAGCTACCATTTAAATCAATGGTTTACCTTTTTTCTAGCGCTTTCCTTCGACCTCGGGCTGAGTGCGAAAGGTACTTTATCAGCGAAATCTGCAAAAACTACCAATCAAAATCCTTTTCGGTGCGTTGTTTTTAACGTGCGCTCCGCCGGCCCCAATGATTACAGCTCATCTAGATACTGCCTTACGCAGTTTTGCACATGACGGAACCTGTCACCCCCCAAGTGCGTCCCACCAAACCAGCGGGTGACTACGATCAAGTGATCGTGCAACACCTCGCGGTGCAACATACGCACAATCACCATGCCCGAGCCCGCCTCACCGTCATCGTTTTTTAGCACCTGGCCATCGGACAAAACCGCAGCCCATGTATTGTGCGTCGCTTTGGCATACCGCTTGTCACGCTTAAGTGCCTTTAAGCGCTCTTTAGCCGCATTACGGTTGTCTATGGGCGCACCCGATACGGCATATTTTGATCCGCGATCGGTTAAGATAATGCCAAGTTGACGCATTACAGCTTTGACACCCGCACCCGAGCCTCTACATCGACCCCGACCGGTTCAGAATAGCGGCCCTGTAAATACGCTGACCAAACCGGCAGCAAGCCGGTAAGCTTGAACAGGTGCGCCAAAGCGGTAGACGGCGATCGAAAGTTTGAAAGCGAAAAGCGCAGCATCTGCGTGACCAAAGCCGTTTGCGGTGTGTTATTTTACAAGTGTAGTTTAAATTATGGGCTTGTGGTTTTTTTGCTCCTTAACGCGTCAATTAAAGGGAAGAGAGATTGCCATGGTTTTACGGACTATTTAATTAAGGGCACTCGCCCCTTCATATTCTGTTGGGCTGACATAGCCCAGATAAGAATGTCGCCTTTGTCGATTGTAAAAGATTTCAATGTACTCATAGA
>Ga0115008_10002729_pt1 | contig 14619 bp, 20 predicted proteins | sample FraStrMetagenome_FD_87164 | JGI IMG/M metagenome (GOLD analysis project Ga0115008, IMG submission 87164) | Marine eukaryotic phytoplankton communities from Arctic Ocean - Fram Strait ARC3M Metagenome | ecosystem: Environmental > Aquatic > Marine > Oceanic | place: Fram Strait | collected...
TTCTTTTTCCATTTTCTATTTAGTATTTCATGAGTCTTTTGATCAAATTCATCAATCTATGAATCAATAATAAATCAATACTCTTTCTGTTCCATCTTCATAATTTATATAAAGTCTTCTTTTCCCTGATTAAATGATACTAGTAACAGTAGCATTATTGATTCCAAAATGAGATAGAAACTATTTCCTTTCCATATTCTGAATTATATATTATGATTTGAATTGATAGAATATAAAAGAATATAAAGATAGAAAGATATTAATATTATGATTTGAATACAGTATAGTGAATAGTATAGTGAATATGTTGTGTTGTGAATAGTAGAATGTGTTTGATTTAGATGATTAGTGTATGATGTCTATGGTATTTGATGAATATTTATATTGATTAATTATTATATGATTATGGTTAATGGTATGGATAGGAAGAATGCTATTTAAATAAGTTACATAATTAGAATGGTATATAAAGGAGGAAGATATCAAATAATAATTAATATCAAATCATGACTGATTAGAATTACGATCAGACTAAAGAAGATTAGGTTATAAATAAGTTATAGAATATCTTCATGATCAAGGCTTAGTTAAATAAAGACAAGTTCAGAAAGTCAATCATGGAGAATGAAGACAACAAGAGGTACTTAGACATGTTGTTCATTGAATAAGACTCAATTGAATAACTATTTGTGGTTTGTAACACTGATGTTGCATAAATCACTATAGAAAGTCCAACTCCTAACAAAATGAAGAAGAAGGCAGTAGTCATATTGAAATTGACTACTGAATAGATTACTGCTTAAAATGTTTAGAAAGATTTGGCATTTATGGAATTACCTAAAAATATATTAGAACATTGTTATTTGGTTTATCATGACATTCTGTCTCCAATTACAATGAATCCATTGAATCAATAAGGTTGGACTGAGTTGGTTAGTAAAGATTTAATGGAGAAGTTCAATAGTTATGTTGCTTAGATTTATGTGATGATTGGTTTATCTAAAGGGAGAACATTATTACCATTACCAACTCATAAGATGAATCATAATGACACTACTCCTGATAAAGACAAAGCTCATGTCTTTGAAGGAAGTATCATCACTTGGACTAAGTAAATCAAAAATGTACTCAAATTGGAACCTGAAATAGCTCTGAAATAAGGAAATGATCCAGGTCCATTGACTGAATTAGAATTCTGGGAAAACAAAATGAACAATTTGAATTCTATTTATGATTAATTATAATCTCCTGAAGTGTAGAGTATTCTTAGATTCTTAGAAGATAATAAATCTACTTATACTAAACCATTTGATAAGTTATAGAATGACGTAAGACATGCTAGAGTTGAAGCTAATGACAATTACAGATATCTGAAGACATTGAAGAACTAATTCTAAGATATTTCTGAAGGAGGAAAGGAATTCATTGAAATCCATAACTACTTCCTTCCTATTATGCATAAGATTCTGATGATCTGGTAAAGAAGTAAATTTTACAATACTCCTCCTAGACTGGTTGTACTGATTAGAGAAATATGCAATGCTATAATTACTAAGGCTAGAGACTTCATTAGTGGACCTGCCATATTCTAATTGATTTCAGCAGAAGAGACTACTGAAGCATGTGAGAAGTTGTAGACTACTATTGACATTTGTAGTAAGTTCAAAGAAGCCTACTTCGAATACAAGAACAAAGCCAATGGAGAATGGAAGTTAACCACTAATGCTCTTTTTGTAAGATTAGACAGTTTCTTAGAAAGATGTTAGGATATTAGTCATCTTACTAAGACTATTGTCTAATTCAATAAGTTATAGAAGATTGAGTTGGGAGGAACTAAAGGGAAGACTCTCAGTGAAACAGTTGAACTCATTTATTAGGAATTCATAGAAGCAGTTGAAAGTTTCTAGGCTGTTAAATATGATATCATGGATATTGATGTTAAAGAGTTTGATGATGACTTCTATGAGTTTAGAAGTAAAATCAAAGAACTAGAAAGAAGACTTGCTAGTGTCATTACTTAAGGATTTGATGATCAAGACACTATTTATGGAAGATTCAAATTATTAGACAGTTTTGAAGGATTATTAGTTAGACCAATCATTCAAGATGAACTAGAAAAGAAACACATTGTGTTGTTAGAATCATATAAGAATGATTTGAAGACTGTCTAATAAATATTCTTAGAAGGCAAAGTGTTAGTAGACAGTATGGATGAAAAAGCACCTATTTTCAATAATCTACCTCCTATTGCTGGTGCTCTTACTTGGTGTTATGGTTTGTAGGAGAGAATCAAAGAACCATTGGATAAACTTAGTCAATTGGGGTAAGTGATCATTGATAGAGAAGAATATAAAGATGTTTAGAAACTATACACTAGTATTACTAAATCCATCAAGGAATATGAATAAGCTAAGAAATTGGCATGGGAAAAAGAAATTCAATAGAATAGTTAAGAGAAACTAAAATAATCTTTACTTTATAAGAATGAAAGTGGAGTATTGAAAGTGAACTTTGATCCTGCATTGAAAAGACTATTGAGAGAAGTCAAATACTTCTAATTGTTAGGAATTGAAGTTCCAGAAATGGCTGCTGAAATATTTGAGAAGAATGAGACATTTAGAGATTAGACTATTCAATTGGATTTGATAGTGAATAATTATAATGAAATAATAACAACTCTCCATCCAGTTGAAGAACCATTGGTCAAAGAGAAGATTGAGAAAATAGATGAATGTTTGAAACCAGGGTTGGAAGAGTTGAAATGGAAGAGTCCAAATATCAATGATTTCATTAAAGATGTGAAAGTAGTAGTTGATGCAACTTATGAAATAGTTTAGAAAATGAAAGATAGTCTATAGAAGATCAAATAGTGTTTAGACAATATCAATCAGACTATTCTTTATAGAAAGACAAGTAGACCTATGCCATCTGATGAATTTGATTAGATCCATAAGAGTATGTATATGAACAAAGTATAGGGAATCAAAGAGAATGGAGTGATGATCCATAAATTATTAAAAGAAGTCCATGATGCTGTTAAGATTGATAGAAAGAGTCCAATGTGGATGGCTTATTTACAATATATAAATGAAATCGTACTTGAAGGAGTCAGTAGAGCCATTGGAACTGCTCTTAAACATATGAATGAACAAATATGTCCAATCAATATCAAAAGGAATGAACTACCTCCATTATTTGAAATCAGACTTGAACTTGGAGATAATGATGTGGTTTATGATCCAATTGTTGAAGAACTTCCCAATCAGAATATAAGTAGTATCAGAAATATTGTCAGAGGATGGGTTCAAGATTTCTATTATATTGCTCATGTCATCACTAGATTAGATAGAACTGATCAATCTGACTATCTACAAGAAGTAAGAGATTTCTTTGAATTAAGAGAAATCATGGCTTAAGTCTATGACAATTTAGATTGGTTAGAAAACAAAACCAATGATTTCAAAGAGAAGTTTAGAGAATATAAAGATTTCTGGTTAAATGATCCTGAAGAACATTTCTAAATGTTTTTAGAAGAGAATGAACCAGCTGATATGATGGAAGAGGCTGAAAGTCCAACTAAAACAGGACCTGAAATAGGAGGAGGTGCTCATACTTTATCAGCTGACTAAAACCCTCTTTTAAGTAATGCTAGATCTAAAGTACCCAATATGGAATTATTTGATGAGAAGATTCTTTATTTGAAGAATATTCAATAGAAGATATAAAGTATTACTGATAGTGATGATATTGGATGGTTGAAGATTAGTATTAGTCCACTTAAGAACAAATTGGATATGAAAGTCACTTAATGGATCAAAGTGTATACTGAGTTCCTTAAGAATCAGGTTAAGATATGTTTAAAGAATATGAAAGAATTCATATCAACTACTAATGAAGGTATTAAGAAGGATTTAGATGATGAAGCCAATATGAATGATAAACAGTTGTTAATGTAAATTATGTAAATCAATTCTGTTGTGAAAGATGTTGAACCAACAGTTGGAAATGTTGTTTAGAGAATTAAAGATATGGTTTAGACATTGAAGAAACATTAAGTTGCTTTATAAGAGAAAGGAGAAGAAGATCCATTCTAAGTCATTGATAATATGCATTCTAGTTTCATTGAAACCAATAACAAAGTGATCAATATCAAAGCTAAGATTCTACCTAAATAAGTGAGTGAAGCAGCCAATATTAAGAAATAGATTGAAGGGTTCACTAAGAAAGTATAATCATTCAGAGAAGAGTTCATTGCTGATGCTCCATTTGCTTATAATGAAGACTTCAAGATTAGTCAGATTCAAGACAGTTATTATGTTATTGAAAAGTATTACAACAAGTTGATGGACATTACAAAAGAATAATAGGAATACTCTAATTTAGAAAAACTATTTGAACTTTAGAAAACTGATTATAAACCTCTTAGAGAATGTTTGACTGATCTGAAAAATCTAAAGACTCTTTGGGATTCCATTGCTATTGTGAACTATTCCTATAAAAACTGGAAATAATAGACTTGGTCTTAGATTAAAACTGATATTTTGTTGGATCAGAATAAAACACTTTAGACATAATTGAAGACTCTTCCTAAAGAAGTGAAAGCTATTAAAGCTCATTCTATTGTCACTGATAAAGTTAAGAATATGTAGATTGTGTTACCATTGATCAGTAGTCTACATAGTGAGTTTATGGAAAAAAGACATTGGCAATAGTTGATGGAATTGACAGGAAAGAAGTTTGATCCATCTTCACCATAATTCAATTTAGAAGAAGTATTGGAATTATAATTACATAAATATGAAAATCAAGTCAATGAAATAGTAGAAGTTGCTTAGAAAGAGGCTAAAATAGAAAAGAGATTAAAGAATATTGAATAATAATGGTTGAAATAAGTGTTTGAATTTGAAGATTGTGAAATTGATGAAGAGAATGTGACTAAAGTGTTTTTGTCTTTGGATGATATGATGGAAATGATGGATGAACACACTATGCATTTGATGGGAATGAAATCATAAGGAAAATATGTTGAATACTTCTTGACTCAAGTAGAAGATTGGAGATCCAAATTACATAAAGTGGATGCAGTTGTTAATGAATGGTTGAAAGTACAAAAGAATTGGAGAACCATGGTCAATATATTCTTGAAGGCTGAAGATATCAAGTAACAATTGGCCAATGAAACCAATATTTTCAGAGAAGTAGATAAAGAATTCAGAGAGTTAATGGATATTGTCAGTTTATAACCCAGTGTCATTGAAAACTGTAATTTAGAAAGATTAGAAACTTTATAGAAGATGAATGCATCTATTAAGTTTTGTGAAAATAGTTTATCTGATTATTTGGAAGGAAAGAAGAAAGTATTCCCTAGATTCTATTTCTTATCAGATCAATCTCTATTGACTGTATTGTCTAATGGTAACAATGCTCCTAAAGTCTGTAATTTCTTAGGAGATTGTTTTGATGGGTTGAAGACTATTGTATTCAAAGATCCACCTGCAGGTTAAGAATTTTCTAAAATTGGTGTGGCTATGCTTTCTAAAGATTTGGAAAGAATTGATTTCAATGTTCCATTTGTGGCTGAAGGTGCAGTTGAACAATATTTGTTACATTTAGAATTCATGATGAGAGAACAACTCTACAACATATTAGAGAATGCTAAATAGACATCTGAATTATGGGACAGTGGAGAGAGACCAAGAGATGAATGGCTTAAAGACTATAATGCTCAATTGGCTCTATTGACTACTTAGATCGTATGGACTGATGAAGTGACTAGAGCATTTGATGATTTATCAAGTGGATCTGAGAATGCTATGAAAGATTGTAAATAGTTGATTGATGATAGATTGGAAGCATTGATTAGATAAGTCAGATGTGAATTACCACCACTTGAAAGAGCCAAATTCATTAATGTCATTACAATTGATGTCCATGGTAGAGATTAGGTTCATAATTACATTGTTTCAAAAGTGATTGAAGCAGAAGCATTCGTATGGGCATCATAATTGAAATTCTACTTTGATAATAAAGAGAGTGATATGTCTACAAGATAGAACTTAAGATATCCATGGGAGAAAGAGAAGACTAAGAATAAATGTATAGTGAGAATAGTAGATTGGCATAGATTCTATACATTTGAATATGTTGGTAATAGTATCAGATTGGTAGTGGCTCCATTGACTGATAGATGTTATATCACATTGACATAAGCATTGAATCTAACAATGGGTGGTGCTCCAGCTGGACCTGCTGGTACTGGGAAGACTGAGACTACTAAAGATTTAGGAAGAGGAGTTGGTATTAATGTGGTTGTATTCAATTGTTCAGAGTAAATGACTAAATCTACTATGAGTCAGATATTCATGGGACTATCTTAAGCTGGTTGTTGGGGTTGTTTTGATGAATTCAATAGAATCTCACTTGAAGTGTTGTCTGTCGTATCATCATAAGTGTCATGTGTCTAGGATGCTCTGAAAGAAAGGAAGACTAAATTCGTATTTATGGAAGAAGGAGAAGTCTAATTGTAAGATTGTGTAGGATTCTTCATTACTATGAATCCTGGATATACTGGAAGATCAGAACTACCAACCAATCTTAAAGCTCTATTCAGATCATGTGCTATGGTTGTTCCAGATTTATTATTGATTTGTGAAAATATGTTGATGAGTGAAGGGTTCTCAACTGCTAAAGAATTATCCAAGAAGTTTGTGACACTTTATATGTTGTCTAGAGAACTATTGTCCAAATAGAGACATTATGATTGGGGACTGAGAGCTGTGAAGTCAGTACTCAGATAGGCTGGTTATATCAAAAGAGATCCTGAGGCTGCTAACACTCCTGAGAATGATTTATTAATGAGAGCTCTAAGAGATTTCAACCTTCCTAAGATTGTTAGTGATGATGTCAATATTTTCATGAGACTGATTAAAGATCTATTCCCAAGTACTGACCCACCTAGAAAGATGAATAAAGATCTAGAAAAGGCATCTCAAGACGTAGCCAAAAATGAACTAGGATTATATGTTGATAAAGGATTAATTCTGAAATGTGTCTAATTGGATGAAATACTGATTGTAAGACATTGTGTGTTTCTAATTGGACCAGCTGGTTGTGGTAAGACTACCATTTGGAAGAATCTAATGGCTGCCAATAACAAAATGGGGTTGGTGGGTGAACATGACACTTTGAATCCCAAAGCAGTCAATAATAGTGAGTTGTTAGGATTCTATACTAAGACTAAAGAATGGAAGAATGGAGTGTTGTCTAATATCATGAAGATCCAATCCAAATGTGAAGGCAAGTATAAAGAATATCAAGTTAATAAGTGGATCATATTGGATGGAGACATCGATCCATAATGGATTGAATCCATGAACACTGTGATGGATGATAATAAAGTGTTAACATTGATTAGTAATGATAGAATTCCATTAAGTAATGCTATGAGATTGATATTTGAAATTAGTAATTTAAAACATGCTACTCCAGCCACTGTTAGTAGAGCAGGAGTGTTGTTTGTGAATGATAGTGACATTGGTTGGTAACCATACACTTACAGTTGGATGGATAGATCATAAGAAGCATTAGTCAAAACAAGTGATGATCAGGTTGTTGAATCCAATGCTAGAATTCCTATTGATGACATTGGTAAGAGTATATTCTATAGATGTTTCTAAACTTACATTGAGTAGAACTCAGATCTACTGAGACTCAAATATGTAGCTCCTATTAATGAAATAGCCAAAATACAAACATTATGTTGCATATTGGACAGTCTATTGAAAGAAGAACATCTCAACATCAAGTAATAGAATGAAGACAATCAGAAAATCATATATGAAGCATTATTCATCTTTGCAGGAATGTGGGCATTCGGTGGATCAATAGGAGGAGGAAATGATGATGAAAAAGACTAAAAAGAGTTTTCTACCATTTGGAAAGCAGCTAGTAAAATCAAATTCCCAGAGACTGGATTATGTTATGATTTCTACTTTGATGTTAAGAATATGCAATGGTAAGGATGGTTAACATCAGTCAAACCATATGTGGCTCCTGAATTTGGAGAAGCTATTAACTTTGATAAAGTATTTGTGCCTAATCTATAGACTACCAGATTGTAATACTTGATTCAGAAACATCTAGTAATGAAGAAACCTATTATCTTCATTGGAAATGGTGGAACTGGTAAGACAGCTCTATTGAAGGAATTCTTGAATAGTACTAATAGAGATCAAGTGACTTTCTAGACTGTGAATTTCAATAGTTTCACTGATTCATCCAATCTATAGAGAAACATTTGGACTTTACTTGAGAAGAAGAGTGGTAAGACTTATGGTTCTGCTACTTAGAAGACATTGGTCTACTTCATAGATGATATGAATATGCCTTATATGGATGACTTTGATACTCAATCTCCCATTGAATTGTTGAATCAGATCATCAACTATGGAAGTATCTTCAATAGAGAAATGTTGGAAGAAAGGTTCTATTTGGAAGATCTATTGTTCATGGGATGTTTGAATCCTAAATCAGGATATTTCGTAATCAATTAGAGATTGTAGAGACACTTCAGTCCATTCACAATGTACACTCCATCATAAGAGTCAATCACTTAGGTTTATGGAAACATTCTTTAAGGATACTTAGACAACTTTGATACCAATATCAGAGCATTGGCTCCCAAAATGATTGATGCTACTATTCATGTGTTCAATAAACTATTGAAAGACACGAGATACAGTCCAAGTGCCAAGAAGTTCCATTACATGTTCAATCTAAGAGAATTATCAAAAGTGACTGAAGGAATCATATTCTCACAACCAGCCTAGTACAAAGGGAAAGCAGATCAGATGGTGGCTTTATGGATTCATGAAGTGAAGAGAGTGTTTGAAGACAGAATGATCAGTTAGGATGATATTAATGTGTTCAGAGGATATGTGAAGGAGGCCATGTCATAGAAGATGGGAGAGGAGTCAGAAGTACAAGTCAAGAGAGTCATGGAAGACACTATTCCTGATAATGAACCATTAATCTTCACTTCTTTCATTAGTGTCCATTTTGGATAAGATCCATATTATGTTGCTGCTGAAGACATGGCTTAAGTCAAATTAGTATTGGAAGAGAAGTTGAATGAATATAATGAAACCAAAACAGTCATGAATCTAGTCTTGTTCAAATAGGCTATGCAACATATTTGTAGAATTGTTAGAATCTTATAGTTTGGAGTAGGAAATGCACTACTAATTGGAGTTGGAGGAAGTGGTAAATAAAGTCTAGCCAAATTGTCAGCTTTCATTCTTGAATTGGAAATGGAGTAATTAGTAGTGACTAGTAACTTTGGATTGAATGACTTAAGAGGAGTCCTATCAGAAATATATAGAAAAATAGCCAAACCATCTAGTCCTGGTAGAATATTCATGTTGACTGATGGATAGATAAAAGATGAGAAATTCCTTATTCCTATTAATGATATGTTGTCCTAAGGATGGATATCAGACTTATTCCCAAAAGATGAAGTAGATGGATTCATTAATGGATTGAGAAATGAAGCTAAGAATGCTGGTGTGAATGTGAATGTTTATGAACACTTATAAGACTACTTCTTCTAAAAGATGAGATCATAACTTAAGATCATTCTGTGTTTCTCACCAATGGGAAACAACTTCAGAATCAAATGTAGAAAGTTCCCTGGTATCATTAATAGTTCAAGTATGAATTGGTTCCATAGTTGGCCAAGAGAAGCTTTGTTAGGTGTGGCTAGAAGGTTTCTGGCTGAAGTGGATTTCAGTAATGAAGAGATCAGAGAAGGTGTCATTGGTAATATGACTGAAGTACATTTATCAATTGATGAAGCCAATGAAAACTTCCTTAAGTTTGAAAGAAGACATAATGCTACTACTCCTAAGAGTTTCTTAGAATTGATTGAGTTCTATAAGAAAGTACTTGCTACCAGAAGAGAATACATTTAGAACCAAATTGGTAATTATCAATAAGGTCTTAATATTCTGGCTGTTACTAAGTCTAGAGTAGAAGGATTATAAGAAGATTTGAAAGTGAAGATGGTTGAAGTGGATAAATAGAAGATTCAGACTGATGCATTGATTGAAAAAGTAGGATAAGAAAGTGCCATTGCTGAAGATGAATAAACAATTGCTAATGGTGAATAAGCTAAGACTGATGAAGCTACTGCTGCTGCTGAAGAATTGAAATCTGTTGCTGAAAACTCATTAGCTAATGCTATTCCTGCTTTGAAAGCTGCTGAGACTGCTGTGAATTGTTTAAAGAAGAGTCATATTACTGAAATGAAGAATCTAAGTACTCCTCCCAATATGGTGGTTGTTACTGCTACAGCTGTTATGGCATTAATGGGAGAAAAAATAAATGTAGCTGATCCATGGAAGAAGGCAGTCTAGATTATGAATAATGTTGATAAATTCTTAAAGAGTGTTGTTGGGTTTGATGGTAAGAACATTGAATAATCTAGTATTGACAATTGTAATAAAGTTATTAAAGATCCAGCTAATGAACCTAAATTCAATCCTGGATTTATGAAGACATAGAGTGAGGCTGCTATGTATTTATGTTCATGGTTGACTAATATTATTGAATACAATAGAATATTTAAAGAAGTCAAACCATTATAAGAAACATGTGCTGCTGCAGCTGCTGAATTGGATATCAAATAGTAACAATTGGCAGTGATCAAAGAGAGAGTCAGATTATTAAATGAGAAAGTAGATGGACTTAGATCCAAATTGGCAGAGGCTGAAGCTAATAAATAGAAAGTGGAGGCTGAAGCTAATATGTGTATGGCTAAACTATAATCAGCTGAAACATTGGTGAATGGTTTATCTGGTGAGAACAAGAGATGGGGAGAGAATGTGAAATAGTTGTAGGCTAATACTCTTACTATCATTGGAGATGTATTATTAGGTTCTGCTTTTGTAAGTTATATTGGAGCATTCACTGCTGAGTTCAGATAGAATCTATGGGCCAACACATGGTTACCTGATATCAATAATAAGAAGATTCCTATCACAACTGATATAGACCCATTGAAAATATTAACAACTGATAGTGAAATAGCCAAATGGAAGAATCAAGAATTACCATCAGATCAGATGTCATTAGAAAATGCAGCAATCATATCTAATTGTTAGAGATGGCCATTGATCATTGATCCTCAATTGTAGGGATCAACATGGATCAAAGCTAGTTTAGGTGAAAACTTAATGGTGATCAATATGGGAAATAGTAAATATATGCATCATTTAGTAAATGCTATTCAAATGGGTAAGTTCGTATTGATAGAAAGAGTTTAAGAAGAGTTAGATGCTACTCTTGATCCTCTTTTATCAAGACAGATTAAGAAGAAAGGAAACTCATATTTATTAGAATTAGGAGGAGACCCTATTGATTATGATATTAATTTCAGACTCTATTTGATGACTAAACTCACCAATCCTCACTATAGACCAGAAGTAGCAGCATAATGTACAATTATCAACTTCATTGTCACTGAAAGTGGGTTGGAAGACTAATTGTTAGGAAATGTTGTCAAAATTGAAAAGGCTGAATTAGAAGAAATCAAATCTAATTTGGTTAAACAATAGAATGAATTCAAAGTGATTCTTGATTAATTAGAAGCCCAATTATTGATTACTCTTAATAATGCTGATCCTAATACTATTTTGGATAAGAAAGATATCATTGAACAATTAGACAGTACTAAGACTAGAGCTGTTGAAATTGAAGAATAATCTATTAAAGCTAGAGAAACTGATATTCAGATTAATAAATCCAGAGAAATCTATAGACCTGTGGCTAATGAAGGAAGTTTACTATATTTCTTATTGATTAAACTGAATGTAGTCAGTCCTATGTATCAATACAGTCTTGAAAGTTTCTATTTCTTCTTCTATAAGGCTATCAATAAGACTACTGTTTAGGATGACACCAGAATAGAAGAATTAAGAAAAAATATCAGATATGTGATATTCTAATGGGTCAGTAGAGGATTATTTGAAAAAGATAAATTGATTTTATTAACATTGATTACATTCAGACTTATGTAGAAGAAGGTGATTGAAAGTAATTATGATCCTACCCATATGGACTTCTTAATCAAAGGGAGTTAGAAAGCAGGAAGTGAGAATCCATTAGAATGGTTACCTAATAATATGTGGGATAATATTCAAGGATTGATCGATTTAGAAGAATTCAAATCATTTGCATAGAACATGGAGAAGGATGCTCCTACTAGATTCAAAGACTGGTATAATGAGAGTACTCCTGAAACTACCAAACTACCATTAGACTGGAAGAAATTAGAATCATAGCCATTCTAGAAACTATTAGTACTAAGATGTTTGAGACCAGACAGATTGACTATTGCTTTGTCTAGTTTCATATCATAGACACTACCTGAGGGTTAGTCATTTGTAGATATGGATTAGACATTCTCATTCACTGACATATTGGAATAATGTATTAATGATGCTGATCCAATCACTCCTATATTCTTCATCCTATCCACAGGAAGTGATCCAGTTAAAGAGGTTGTGAAGATAGCCAAGACTAGAAGAATAGAAGTTGGGAAGACATTCTTCTAGATTGCTTTGGGATAAGGTATGGCTGAACTGGCTAAGAGAAGAATAGAAGAAGGATATAAAGAAGGTCATTGGGTTATGTTGTAGAATATCCATTTAATGCCAAGTTGGTTGAAAGATCTTGAAAAACTATTAGACCAAATGGCCAATGAAGGTGGAAGTGGTAATCCAGCATTCAGATTATTCCTATCTGCTGATCCTGATCCTAATGTCCCTATTGGTATTCTAGACAGATCTATCAAATTGACATAAGAACCACCAACTGGATTGAAAAACAATATGAAGAAATGTTGGAATTATTTCAGTAAAGAAGAAATAGAAGATAAAGATCCAAAAATAAAATCAATCTTATTTGCTTTATGTTACTTCCATTGTACTTTGATAGAAAGGAAGAGATATGGACCTAAAGGATGGAATATGAGTTATCCATTCAATATTGGAGATCTTAGAGATAGTTACTTAGTTCTATGTAAGTAGATTGAAGGAGGTGCTGGTGGTAAAGTACCATTTGAAGATCTAATCTACATATTTGGAGATATTATGTATGGTGGACATATCACAGATGATCTAGATAGAATTCTATGTAAGAGTTATCTCTATCAGATTATGAATGAGTAGTTATTTGATGAATTGGAGATGTTCCCATTCATTGAAGGCAAAGGGTTCAGTTTCAAATGTCCACCTGCCAATTCATATGAAAAGTACATTGAACATATTGAATAAAGTCTAACTATTGAGACTCCATTGGCTTATGGACTTCATCCAAATGCTGAAATTGGTTTCAGAACTACTCAATGTAATTCTCTATTTGGTACTCTATTGGAACTCCAACCTAAAGACAATTCAGCAGCTGGATAAGGAAATATCAAGACTCCAACTGAAATAACACAGGATGCCATTAGATTCATATTGGAAGAAAAGGAATTGAAAGCAAAGATATTCAATATTGAAGAAATCAAAGGAAAACTAGATGATGAAACTAGAGGACCATATTAGAATGTGTTCTTATAAGAAATAGAATATATGAATGCATTGTTAGTTGAAATGGTGAGATCACTTGAAGAGACTGATTAAGGATTCAAAGGATTATTGACTATCACTGAGAAGATGGAAGATCTGATTGTGTCCATCAGTATAAATAAAATACCAAATAGTTGGGTTAAACTGGCATATCCATCAAAGAGAGGATTGGGATCATGGTTAGAGAATCTATGGAAGAGATATGATCAATATGATTAATTCAAAGAAGATCCAATTAATCCAGCCAAAGTGATTATGATCAGTAGATTGTTTAATCCACAGTCTTATTTAACAGCCATCAAATAGATCATTGCTTAGAAGAACCAATATGAATTGAATAAACTATACATTGCTACTGAAGTATAGAAGAAGGCAGTAGAAGAAATAGAAAGTGCTGCTAAAGATGGATCATATGTGTTTGGATTCATTATAGAAGGAGCTAGATGGGATATGGCATTAGGAGTACTTGATGAAAGTAGACCTAAAGAAATGTTCAATCTTATGCCTGTTGTCTATTGTAAAGCATTGTTGATTCCTGGTGAAGGAAAAGAAGATAAAACACTATATATGTGTCCAGCATTTAAAACTGAAGACAGAGGACCTACTTACGTATTTACAGCCTAACTCAAAACCAGATATCCTCCTAGAAAGTGGATATTGGCTGGAGTTGCTATTCTCATGGATGTAGAAGGAGTTAGTGAAGATCTTAAGAAAAAGTGACATATACATTATAATTATAAATCTACATAATCTATTGTATGTATAGTTGTGTTCTATATAATCTATTCTATATATTAGGTCTATAGTTCAGTTTGAATCTTTTAAAATATGAATTAAACTATATTCTTTTATGAATTATAGTAATTTGATTAATTTATAATAATTTAGAATCATATGTTATATTCAATAATTCAGAATATCCAATATGATAATCAAATAAGAAATAGAAGATTATGATTTGTTAGATCATCATTATAACAAGATCTATAAA